>Ga0196962_10000096_pt1 | contig 56857 bp, 55 predicted proteins | sample S3v_20metaG_FD_183186 | JGI IMG/M metagenome (GOLD analysis project Ga0196962, IMG submission 183186) | Soil microbial communities from Anza Borrego desert, Southern California, United States - S3+v_20 | ecosystem: Environmental > Terrestrial > Soil > Desert | place: USA: California | collected...
GCCCGAGAAAGCGCGTCGCCAGGTTTTGATCGCCAGCGCCCTCTGGGGTTTCGTACGGCCCGAGGACCGAATCCCCTACTACCGCCTCTCGGCGAGAGCGCGGCTCGACGGCATCGGCCCGCTCGCCGCCTGGTGGCGAGAAGCGCTTGGCGAGGCGATGCCCGACGTGCCGGGCGAGCTGATCGTCGACATGCGCTCTGCCGCTTACGCCGCGGCCTGGAGGCCGCGGCGGGCGACGCTGCTAGCGGTGGGGGCGTTCAAGCTGAGCGGCGGGAAGCGCAAGCCGGTCACCCACATGGCGAAGGCGGTGCGGGGCGAGGTGGCGCGAGCGCTGCTGCTGGCGAAGGCGTCGCCCGCCGATGCGGACGGCGCCGCGGGGATCGTCCGCGACGCGGGTTTCGAGGTCGAGCTCTCCGACGCCGGCCTCGACGTGATCGTCACCGATTGACATCGGTCACCAGCCGAGCGCCGGCCAGGAGCTCGGGTCGGTGAGGTCCAGCGCGGGGAGCGCCTTCACCTCGACTTCGCCCAGCGCGGCGATCGTCTCGCGGTTGGAGCGCTCGATCCCGCTCGGCTCCTCCGGCCAGGGCGTGAGGACGACCGCTGCGACCTCGAGCCCGGCGTTGCGCGCCGCCTCGATCGTCAGCAGCGTGTGGTTGATCGTCCCCAGCCCGGGCGAGGCGGCAATCACCACCGGCAGCCCGAGGTCCACCGCGAGATCGCGCACCAGGTAGGGCGGGTCGAGTTGTTCAGCCTGGAGCTGAACAACTCGACCCGCGAGCGGAACGAGCAAGCCGCCGACGCCCTCGCAGACCAGCCGGTCGGCGCTTCCATCCGCACACCGGGCGGCCGTGAGCAGAGTCTCGGGCTCGATCTCCTCTCCGGCCATCGCCGCGGCGAGGTGCGGCGAGGCGGGAGGGCCGTAGCGGTAGGGCGCGATCTCCTCGTCGCTCTGTGTCGAACGGGCGGCGCGGCGCAGCAGCTCGTGGTCGCTCTCGCCCGGATCATCGAGCCCGGTCACCGCGGGCTTGAAGACGTTCACCGCGACGCCTTCGGAGGCGAGCGTGCGAGCGATCGCGGCGGCGACCACGGTCTTGCCCACTTCGGTCCCGGTCCCGGTGACGAAGACCCCCGCCATCGGCTTGGCCATGGGGTGCTAGGCGGCCTGGGCGAGGCTCGCGCCGCTTGCGCTCAGCCCCGCTTCGCGAGCCGCGATCCCGACCAGCTTCGCCGCTCGCTCGAGCTCGGCCGGCCGGTGCGTCGCCATCACCGTGAAGCGCAGGCGCGAGGAGCCCTCGGGGACCGTTGGCGGGCGGATGCCCTGGGCGAAGACGCCGCGCTGGAGGATTCGCTCGCAGAGGTCCATCGTGCGCGCGGCGTCGCCGACTTCGATCGGCACGATCTGGCTGCGGGAGCGGCCCGCTCGCAATCCCTCGGCGGCCAGCGCCGAGCGCAGCGCCGTGCCGTTTGTCTGCAGCTGCTCGACCCGCTTCGGCTCGGAGCGCAGCAGCTCGAGGGCGGCGGCCGCGGCGGCGACCGCCGGGGGCGAGGGGGCGGTGGAGAAGATGAAGGGACGGGCGGTGTTGACGAGGAAGTCGACCGTCTCGGAGGTGGCGCAGACGTAGGCACCGTAGGAGCCGAGCGCCTTGCCGAGGGTGCCGACGACGACGTCGACCTCGCCGCTCAGCTCAGCGGCGGCGACCGAGCCCCGGCCGCGGGGCCCGATCGCCCCGGTCGCATGGGCCTCGTCGACCATCAGCCGGCAGCCGTGCCGACGTGCCAGCGTGAGCAGCGCTTGGAGCGGCGCCACGTCCCCGTCCATCGAGAAGAGGCCGTCGGTGACTATCAGCGCGGCCCGTTCGCCGGCCCCGCGCAGTCCCCAGGCGAGGTGCTCCACGTCGCCGTGGCGGTAGACGAAGGTCTCGGCGCGGGAGAGGCGACAGCCGTCGACGATGCTGGCGTGGTTGAGCTCGTCGGAGAAGACGACCTCGCCCTTGCCGGCAAGGGCGGCGATCGTGCCGGTGTTCGCCAGGTAGCCGGAGCCGAAGAGCAGCGCCGACTCGTACCCCTTGAAATCGGCCAAGCTCGCCTCGAGCTCGATGTGCGGCTCCATCGTGCCCGAGATCAGCCGCGCCGCGCCCGCGCCCGCGCCCCAATGAATCGCCGCCTCGGCCGCCGCTTCGCGTACCAGCGGGTGGTCGGCCAAGCCGAGGTAGTTGTTGGAGCAGAGCAGGAGGACCGGCTTGCCGTGGAGCAGGACCTGCGGCCCCTGCGGCCCCTCCACCAGGCGCAGGTGCCGGTGCAGTCCGCGGCTGCGGAGCTCCTGCAGCCGCTCCCCGACGTCGGTCACGCGGCCTGCGGGTAGGGGGGCGGCTTCTTCGACTTCTTGATCACCCGCAACTGCGTCGAGGGGTCCCAGAAGTCGGCTTCGTCCTGATGGTCGATCAACTCGTCCATCGGGGTCGTCGGCGTCTCGCCGTCGAGCCAACCGGAGCGGTTGTCGGGCCGCGGGTTGGCGCCGTTGTCCGGCTGGCGGGCGACGTTGAGGCCGAGCTCCTCGAACATCGCCCGGTCATCCTCGGGCTCGGCGCCGAGGGTGGTGAGGAAGTTGCCCATCATCACTCCGTTCAGACCCGCCTTCACCGCCAGCGGTTGCAGGTCGCCGAGGTTCTCCACGCGTCCTCCGCAAAGACGGAAGAGGGCGCCGGGGATAATCAGGCGGAAGATCGCCACCCACTGGACGACCTCCCAGGGGTCCATCAGGCCGCGATCGCCGAACTTGGTCCCGTCGCGCGGGTTGAGCAGGTTGATCGGGACCGAGGTCGGGTTGATCTCGGTCAGCTCGAAGGCCATCTCGACCCGCTGTTCGGGAGACTCGCCGAGGTTGAGGATGCCGCCGACGCAGGTCTCCAGGCCCGCCTCTTTGACCGCCTGGATCGTCCGCAGCCGGCCCTCGTAGCGGACCGTCGTCGAGACCTCCGGGTAGTAGGAGCGGGAGGACTCTACGTTGTGGTGGACGCGCTGGATCCCCGCCTCGCGCAGCGACTTTGCCCGCTCCGCCGACATGTGGCCGATCGAGGCGCAGCGCTTCAGGTTGGTCTGCTCGGCGACCAGCCGCGCCCCCTCGAGAATTTTCTGAAAGTCCCGTTTCGAGAGCCCCTGGCCCTGGGTGACCATGCAGAAGCGGTGGGCGCCGGCCGCCTCCGCCGCTTTCGCGTGCTCGAGGATCTGCTCCGGCTCCATCATCGCGTGCATCGGCGTGTCGGCCTCGGCATAGCGCGACTGGGCGCAGAATCCGCAGTCCTCCGCACAGCCGCCGGACTTCGCGTTGACCAGCGAGCACATGTCGGTCGAATCGCCGAAGTTCTCGCGCCGGACCTGCCAGGCGCGCTCGACCAACTCGCCGATCTCCTCGTGGTCGGTCAGCTGTCCGAGTTGAAGCGCTTCGTCGAAGGTGATCAGAGAGGGCATGTGGGTCTCTTTCAGGAAGGTGCCGAGGGGTTGGCGCAAGGCTAGGAACCGGCCCGGACGGCGGTTCCCCGAGGCGTGGTTGAGTTTTCTGCCGGATAGGGACGGAAAGCTCAACCACGCCCGTAGGATCGGCGCATGGAACGGACCAGGGTGCGCAGGCGGCGCCTGGCGTCGGGGGTTTTGACGGCGCTTGCGGTGGCGGCGTTCGCCTTCGGCGTGGCGCTCGGAAACTCGGGGACGGCCGAGCCGGAGGCGGAGATCTCTGTTGCCGAAACCCTCTCCATCCCCCACCTGGCGGGGGAGCGGATCGTGTTGGGCTTCCCTGGCTCGCAGGTTCCGGCCAGGGTCGCGGCGGCGATCCGCGGTGGACGGGCGGCCGGGGTCGTGCTCTTCTCCGACAACCTCCCGAGCCGCGCTGCGGCTCGCCGTCTGGTCGCCGAGCTGCAGTCGATCCGCCGTTCCCGTGCTCTGCGCGACCCGTTGCTGGTCATGGTCGACCAGGAGGGTGGGCTGGTGAAGCGGCTCTCCGGGGCTCCCGCGGCCTCGGCCGCGGAGATGGGAGCGCGTGGAGCCGCCTACAGCCGCGAACAGGGGCGGCGCACGGCGGCGAACCTGGGCGCGATGGGGATCAACGTCGATCTGGCGCCGGTCCTCGACGTCGCTCGGCCGGGAGGCACGATCGCCGCCACCGAACGCGGCTTCGGCTCGACCGCCGCGGCAGTGAGCGCAACCGCGATCCCCTTTGCGACGGCGCTGCAGCGGGGCGGCGTCGCGGCCACCGCCAAGCACTTCCCGGGCCTCGGGGCGGCGCCCGAGAACACCGACTTCGCGGTGCAGCGGATCGGCCTCTCGACGCAGACGCTGCGCAGCGTCGACGAGGCTCCCTACCGCGCTTTCGCCGCGGCCGGCGGCGACGTGGTGATGCTCGCCACCGCGATCTACCCCGCCTTCTCGCCGCGGCCGGCCGCCTTCGCCCCTGAGATCGCGACCGGCGAGCTGCGCGACCGGCTCGGCTTCGAGGGGGTCACGATCACCGACGCGCTCGACACGGTCGCGGTGCGCGCCTTCGGCGGCCCGGCGAAAGCGAGCATCGCCGGCGCCCGCGCCGGCTCCGACCTCCTCCTCTTCACCGAGCCCGCGCCCGCGGAACGGGCCTGGCGGGCTCTGGTCGCGAAGCTGCGCGCCGGCGGTCTCGACCGCGGGGACTTCGAGGCCGCGGCCCAGCGCGTGCTCGACCTGCGCCGCGAGCTCGCGGGCCGCTAGGCCGCTCCTAGCGCGAGGGCTCGGTCTCGTCGCGCACGGCCAGCGGGTCGAAGACCCGAACCCCGTCCCGGCCGCCGTCCTTGGCCGCGTACATCGCGGTGTCCGCTTCGGAGATCACCGACTCGAGGCTGGTCCGCGGATCCTCGCCGAACATCGCGACGCCGACGCTGGCCGTGATCGGCGCCAGCCGCTCGTCTCCGGAGCGGTGCTCGGCGATCGCCTGCGCCACCGACTCGGCGACCACCCGCGCCTCGGCGGGTGTGCAGCGGGGCAGGACGATCGCGAACTCGTCGCCGCCGATCCGCGCCAGCACGTCGCTTTCGCGCGTCCGGTCGCGCAGGACCGCCGCGATCTCCTGGATCATCCGGTCGCCCGCCTGGTGGCCATGGGTGTCGTTGACCTCCTTGAAGTGGTCGAGATCCAGCATCAGCACCGCCCCGGTGCTGTCGTCACGCCGGCTGCGGGCCATCGCGATGCGCAGGTCTTCTTCGAAGCGGCGGCGGTTCTTCAGACCCGTCAGCGAGTCGAGGCTGGCCTGGCGCTGCAGCTCCTGCATCCGTTCGTTGCGGCTCCAGGAGAGGATCAGCGAGGTCAGCAGCGCCGCCAACGAGATCCCGACCCCGGCTAGCAGCAGCGGCAGGGAGATGCCCGGGCCGCCGGGATCGCGCACGACGAGGAGCCAGGTGCGGTCGGCGATCTGGATCGGGGCCGAAGCCCCGTCCTCGAGCGCGCCTTTCGCGCCGAGCACCGTGTCGTCGTCGATCCGCAGCTGCACGTCCACCTCGTCGGCCACGATCGAGAACGCGGACGCGGCCAGGTCGTTGATCCGGAAGGCGCCGGTGGCGAAGCCGGTCAGGGCAGCGCGCCGCTGCGCGACCGTCTCGGTCGGCGCGCCGTCCCGGTAGACAGGGCGGTAGACGTTGATGCCGGTGCCGCCGAGGATCAGGCGCACCGGCGGCGTCGCCACCGCCTCGCCGCTGTCGCGCGCCCGGCGCAAGAACGGCGCTCGGTTCGGGTCGCTGCCGAGGTCGTAGCCGACCGGGGCCAGGGTCCCTCGCTCGCTGACCGCGTAGACGATCGGGAAGTACTCCGCCCGCCGCAGCGCCCGGCGCGGCCCGTCGTCGCGAAGTTCGTGGAGCGGCGCGGCGTGCTCGCGTTCGAACGCCTCTCGCTGGGAGTCTGGAAGCCGCTGCACGAAGGCGGTTCCACTCAGCGCCCCCCGTTCCAGCAGCGGCTTCGCGATCACGTCGAACTCGTGCTCGGTGAACTCGCCCTCCGCCTGGAAGAAGGCCGCGGCGCTGGCGAGCTGGCCGATCGAGAGGTCGGCCAGAGTCTCCGCCTGGCGGGCCGCGCGCGTCGCCGCTTCCTCCTGCATGCGCTCGAACTCGGTCTGGTCGTCCTCGTAGACGACAGCCGCGGTCGCCACCGATCCGGCGGCGATCAGCAGCACCGCGGCGAGCCCGACCCAGAAGCGCAGGCGCACCTCAGGCTCCCGGAACCGCTGCCAGGGACTCCCAGAGATAGAGGCTGGCGAGACTGCGGTGCGGGCGCCACGGCTCGCCGATCTCCAGCACCTGCTCGGGCGTCGGCATCTCCTCCAGCTCGTACTCGATCTGCACCGCTTTGCGGATTCCGAGGTCGCCGCCGGAGAGGACGTCGGGGCGTTCGAGGTGGAAGATCAGGAACATCTCGGCGGTCCAGCGCCCGAGCCCGCGCACCGCGACGATCTCCTCGATCGCCTCCTCGTCGGCGAGCGCGTCGAGCCGGTCCAGCTCCAGCTCGCCGCTGAGCACGTGGGCGGCGAGGTCGCGGACGTACTCCACCTTGCGGCCGGACAGGCCGGCGCCGCGCAGATCGGTCTCCTTCGCCGCCAGAAGCTGCTCGGGGGAGGGAGTCGTGCCGTCGAAGAGGTCGAGCACACGCAGGTAGATCGTCCGCGCCGCTTTGGTCGAGAGCTGCTGGCCGACGATCGCCCGCAGCAGGGCCCCGTATGCGTCGGCGGGCCGCTCCTCTTTGCGGCGCCGCAGCCGCGTCGCCAAGTCGATCTCCCCGACCCGCTCGATCAGCTCCGCCATCTTCGGGTCGGAGGCGGCGAGGGCGGCGTTGGCCTTCTTCTTGCTCACCGGCCTGTCCACTCGGGGCGGCGTTTCTCGGCGAAGGCCCGGATCCCCTCGCGGAAGTCCTCCGAGGCGAAGCAGGACTCGCGCAGGGCGACCAAGCCCGCCTCCTGCTGTTCGCTCAGTTCCGGGTTGGACTTGAGCAGATCGATCGCGCTCTTGTTGCCGCGCATCGAGAGCGGCGCGTTGGCGGCGACCTCGGCGGCGAGCGCGACCGACGCCGCTTCGAGCTCCTCGTCGCCGACGACTTCGTGCACGAGCCCGAAGCTCTCGGCCCGCGCCGCCGCGAAGTTGCGCCCGGTCAGGAACAGCTCCTTGGTCCGCGCCAGCCCGACCGTGTCGAGGAACTTGCGCAGGCCGGTGTGGCCGTAGATCAGCCCCAGCTTGGCCGGGGGCATGCCGAGCTTCGCCCCCGCGGCGCAGATCCGCAGGTCGCAGGTGATCGCCAGCTCGAGCGCCCCGCCGAGACAGTGGCCGTTGATCGCCGCCACGGTCGGCCAGGGATGGCGCGCCAGCTTCTCCAGCGCGGCGTGGAAGGGGTGGGCGACCAGGGCCTCGGCGTCGCGCTCGAAGGTCTCGGCCGGGATCGTCGCGATGTCGTAGCCGGCGGAGAAGACCGGCGGCGCGCCGGTGATCAGCACGCAACGGGTCTCGATCCCGCGGTCGAGCTGCGGCAGCGTCTCGGCCAGCGCGTCGAGGATCTCGTGGTCGAGCGCGTTGCGGCGCTCCGGGTTGGAGATGCGCAGCCGGGCGACGGCCTCGGCCGGGCGGTCGAGGACGAGCTTGCCGCCCGCGAGCTCCTCCATCGGGCTACTCCAGCACTACGAGGACGTCGCCTTCGCTCACGGACTGGCCCTCCTCGCAGCGAATCTCCTTGACGGTACCGTCGTCCTCGGCCTCGACCGGAATCTCCATCTTCATCGACTCGAGGATGACGACGGTGTCGCCGTCGGAGACCGTGTCGCCGACCGCGACCTCGATTTTCCAAACGTTGCCGGTGATGTGAGCCTCGATGTCTGGCATGGGCGGGCACAATAGCCAGCGCGATGGACCCGCTCGCCGCCATAGTCGCCGCACGCAACGAGGCCGATCGAGTGGGGGAGACGGTGGCGGCGTTGCGGGAGGCGTTCCCCGGGTCGGCGATCTGGGTCGCCGACGACGCCTCCACCGACGGCACCGCCGAGCTGGCGCTGGCCGCCGGCGCCCAGGTGGTCAGCCGCGGGCGACCGCACGGCAAGGGGGGGAACATGACCGCGGCGGCGGAAGCGGCGCTCAGCGCCGAGCCGCAGCCGGGGCTCGTGCTGCTCTGCGACGGCGACCTCGGCGCCTCGGCTGCGCGCCTCGCGCCGCTGGTCGAGGCGGTGGAGAGGGGTGAGTGCGACCTCGCCGTCGCCGCTTTCTCGCGCCGCGTCGGCGGCGGCTTCGGCCTCGCGCTCGGCTTCGCCCAGCGGGCGATCCGGCGGCTCTGCGGGGCGCAGACCGAGGCACCGATCTCCGGCCAGCGGGCGCTGCGGGCGGAGGCCCTGCGCGCGACGCTGCCTTTTGCCGCCGGCTTCGGGATGGAGATCGGGATGACGGTCGACGCCGTCCGCGCCGGCTACCGCCTGGGCGAGTACGAGCTCGACCTCGAGCACCGCGCGACGGGCCGCACCGTGGGGGGGTTCTTCCACCGCGGAAGGCAGCTGCGGGACTTCGTTCGGGCCTATGCGTCGCGGCGACGTAGTGGGAAATAGTCGTGTACCTCACTTGACAGAGAAGCCGGGGTTCGCCTACTCTGCCCGACCCAGTGATGGGTGGGGACCCTCAACGGCGGGCTGAGGTCAGCCAGGAAGCGGCGGGAGATCCGCGCGACTGGCTGGTGGCGGCCTTTGCCAAGGCGGCCGCCGAACACGGCTACGCCAAGCTGGAGGTCGACCATGTGCTGCGCCACGCCGGTGTCTCCCGCGCCGCGTTCGAAGCCAACTTCGCGACCATGGAGCACGGTCTGGTGGCGGCGCAGGAGGCCTTTCTCGACCGGCTCTGGCTCGACGTCGCCGCCGCCTGCGAAGAGCCGGCCGAGTGGGCGTTCAAGGTGCGGGCCGCACTCCACGCCGTCCTCTCCTCGCTGATCGAGGCCAGCGGCCAGGCCCGTGTCTTCGCGATCGAAGCGGTGGGGGTCAGCCTCGCCGCCGCGGAGCGCCAGTTCACCATGCTCGATCGTCTCGCCGACCTGCTCCGGTCTGGGCGCGGCCACCACCCGCTCGCGGTGTCGCTCCCAGAGGCGACCGAGCGCACCCTGGTGGGCGGGGTAGCCTCGGTCGTCTCCGGGCACCTGCTGCGCGAGGACGTGGAAGCGCTCCGGTCTCTGGAGGTCGAGTTCGTCGAGCTGCTGCTCAGCCCGTACCTGGGCGAACAGGGCGCGCGGCGGGTCGCGGCGAGCCGCAGCCGCACTCCTTGACAAGCCTCTCCAGCGGACTACCCTCACTGGTGTGTACGCAGCTTGGAGCCCACATGGCGGGGGCTCCGGAGAGTTCGCTGCCGGGGAGGAGCGCGAACGTCTCGTCGACGCCTTCACAAAGGTGGCGACCGAGCGGGGGTACGCCCATACCGGGCCCGACGAAGTGGCCGCCGAGGCGGGCCTTCCGCGCGCGACGTTCGACAGTCACTTCCACGACCTGTCCCAGTGCCTGCTCGCCGCCTACGACAGGTTCTTCGATTGCCTCGTCGGGGAAATCGAAGACTCGATGGACCTTGGCGCGCCCTGGCCCGAGCAGGTCAGGGCGGGCATCGGCGCGGCGCTCGGGTTCGTGGCAGAGAGCGCCGCGGTCGCGCGCCTCTTCGCGGTCGAAGCCCCGACGATCGGCGCGCCTGCGATCAACCGGTACATCGCCGCGGTCGAGCGCATCGTCGCCCTCCTGCGCCTCGGACGCGGCCGCTCCGCGGCGGCGGCCGCGCTGCCGCCCCTGAGCGAGGCGGTGATGGTCGCGGGAGCCGTCTCCCTCGTCGTCGCCGCCCTGCTCGCCGAGGAACAGGCGAACCTGCCCCAGCTCGAGGGGCAGTTGATCGAGGTGCTGCTGCTGCCTTACTCAGCCGGGACCGAAGGGCGCCAGGGCGATCCGGGTCAGGTCGGGCGCGAGGTCGGGTAGGGACTCGCGGCGACCGTGCGCGATCTCGTGCTGGAGCACCGCCCAGGTGCCGGTCGGGATCGCCTCGAGGACCGCCCGGGGCAGGGGCGCGCCGAGCCCGCTCGGGGCCTGCTCCGGTTCGAGAAAGGCGCTGAAGCTGTCCATCGTCGCGTCGGCGCGGTCGAGCGCCACCGGGCCCGCGGTCGGCAGCTCGAAGAAGGCGAGCTGGGCGAACAGCTCGTCGCCGGCGATGTGCTCGAGCAGCGCCCGCAGCCCGGCGCCGATCGCCTCCGGCCGGTCCCCCTCCCGAGCGAACGCCGCCGCGCCGGCCCCGAACGCTTCGGCGACGAGGATCTCGAAGGCGGCGAGGAAGGCGTCGCGTTTGCTGTCGAAGTGTTCGTAGAAGGTCTGGTTCGAGGTGCCGGCAGCGGCGGAGATCGCCGGGATGCTCAGCGCCGCGTAGCCCTTCTCGACCACGACCCGGGCGGCAGCGCGGACGATCCGCTCGCGTTGGGTCAGGGCGCGGCGGCTCGGGCGACTGTCGGGGGGCTCGTCCCAGCCGGGGGCGCCCTCGCCGCCCACGGCTTTGTCGCCGGGTGGGGCAGGGCGTTCGGCGGAGGCGACCGCCCGGGCGGTCGCCTCGCTGTCGGGCTGCTGGTAGCGCAGCACCCACTCGGTCAGCTCCCCGACCAGGGGCGGCAGCTCCTTGGGCTGGTTGGCGCGCAGACGTCGGTAAGCGACGCCGCGGATGCCCCCGACGACGGCTCGCACGACGATGGGGGAGACCTGTACCTCGGACGGGGAGCTGTCGTAGCTCTGCTGGATCAGCGCTTCGAAGGCCTGCGATGCCCGCTCGCGGTGCTCGACCCCTGCCCTGCCCAGGGTCAGCGACTCGATCGCGGCCAGCGAGGCCGCCGCCGGCTCCTCGACCGCCAGGTTCATGAACGCGGCCAGCCCGGCGTTCAGCTGGTCGCGAAAGCCGCCGGCGGAACGGTAGGCGTCGCCGACCCTGGCCCCGAGCTGGGCGACGATCTCGTCGAAGGTCGAGAGAAAGCACTCCTCCTTGCTCTCGAAGTTCTCGTAGAAGGTGCTCTTCGAGACCCCGGCGAGGGTGACCAGCTCGCGCAGCGTCGTGCCGGCGAACCCGTGCCTCGCGACCGCCTCGACCATCGCCCCCTCGAGCCGGGCCTTCTGATGGCGGGCGACCCGGTCGGCGGGTATCCGCGCCGGGCCCGGTGGGAGCCGGGGAAAGATCGGCTCGGTTGGCCGCGTGGCGGGGTCCGTCGACGCCATCCCGGCGCTCACGATAGTCAGAGCTAGATCCCAAAGCATGTACTGAGCTTGACAAAGTTCGGTACTTGGCCTGACAATTTCCGTACCAACCTTGACACAATTTCCTGTCAAGGTTGTGTACCCCTCTTGACAGAAACGCCAGAGTTTGGCTACAGTGCCTTCGTCCGCTGGGTTTGGGGCACAGGGAATCGACCACGACCGGGCCAGGGGCCCGAGCCTTCCAAGGGGAATCGGAAGGCCGGGAAAGAGGGCCGGTCAGAGCAAGGAGAGATATCGAGTGAGACGCCACGCGAAGGCACCGTCCGCGGGACCGACTTCGAGCAACGGCCGCGCTCGCGGCCGCGCGATCGCACCTTCTCTGGTCGTCGTCGCCCTGGCCCTGCTTGCGTTCGCCCCCGCCGCCCAGGCGGGCAAGGTGGTCGATCGGATCGTCGCCGGATCGACCGCCACCGGCACCACGGGGGGGCTCTTCAACGGCCCCCGCGGGATCGCGGTCAACTACGCCAACGTCGCCGACGGCAACGGCACCGAGGGGTGGATCTACGTAGCCGACGACAACAACCACCGCATCCAGGCCTTCGACGCGAGCGGCGCCTTCAAATTCGCGATCGGCCGTGACGTGATCGCCAGCGGCAAAGCTGGCGACCTCGGCACCGCGGTGCTCGAGAAATGCACGGTCGCCGCCGACTGCAAGGCCGGCTCGTTCGGCACCACCGCCGACGGCCCGGTCGGCGAGTTCGACAACCCGCAGGGCGTCGCGATCAACCAGCAGACCGGCCACATCTACGTCCGCGACCGCGACAACCGCCGCGTCCAGGAGTTCGAGGCCGACGGCGACTTCGTGCGCATGTGGGGCCAGGACGTGATCGTCGCCACCGGCCCTCCGCCCAACTCCAACGGCACCGGCTTCGAGGTCTGCGACGTCACCAACGGCAACGTCGTCGCCGACTGCAAGCAGGGGACCAACGGCGGCGCCGGCGGCCAGTTCGCTTCTTCCTCGAGCGCATCCACCGGGATCGCCGTCTTCCCCCAAGGGGCGCCGAACGCCGGCAACGTGCTCGTCGCCGACGCCGGCAACCGGCGCATCCAGGAATTCACCGCCACCGGCGCCTGGGTGCGGGCCTGGGGCTGGGACGTGATCGTCCCTGGCGGAACGGGCGAGCAGGTCGGCGCGCCGCTCAACGAGCAGCAGACCGTCAGTTGGTCCGGGGGAGGCATCATCAACATCAACGGGGGCACCTTCACCCTCACCTTCAACAGCCAGACCACGGCAGGAATTCCTTGGAACGCCACCGCGGCCGAAGTCGACGCTGCGCTCGAGGCGCTGGCCGCTGTCGGTGCCGGCAACGTCAGTGTCAGCGGCGGGCCGGGCGACTCGAACGGCGCCTCGTTCACGGTCGAATTCACCGGTGCCCTCGGGGGAACCAACGTGTCGGAACTGAGCGTCAGCACCGCCGGGCTCAACACCAACTTCGGGTCCGGCCTCGAGCTGGGCGCCGTCTCGACGACGGTCCCCGGCGGACCCACCGCCGCCTTCGAGTCCTGCACCGTCGCGGCGGAGTGCAAGGCGGCGACCGAATCGACGCCGGCCGCGCTGAACGGCGCCTTTGCGACCAACTCCCCGGTTCATCTGGCCGTCGACTCCGGCGGCACCGTGTACGCCTCCGACACCGCCGCCTCCGGTCGCGTTCTCCGCTTCGACTCCACGCAGGCGTCCGCCCCGGCGCTGTTGAGGAGTGCGATCGACGTCGCCGCTCTCACCGGCACGGCCAGCAGCGGAACGGCCGGGCTCGACGTCGATCCCAGCAACGGCAACCTGCTCGTCGCCCGCAGCGCGGCGATCGGGGTGCTGGAACTCCTTGACCCCGACGGCCTCCCGGCGGCCGGGGAACGTCATTACGAGGCGGCGGGGCTGAACCCCAACGGAATCGCGATCGACGGCGCCGGCGACGACCTCTACCTGAGCACGAACCACCGTCTCTTCGCCGCCGACGACGACGGCGCGCCGCCGGCGACGGTCACGATCGACTCCCCCACCGATCTCGGGGCGCACTCCGCCACTCTGACCGGCACCGTCAATCCCGGTGGCCCGCTCCCGGTGAGCTACCGCTTCCAGACCTCGCGGAACGGGGCGACTTGGACCGATGTCGCGCCGCCGGTGGACCTCGGTGGCGGCACCTCCCCGATCCCGGTCGACGACTCGGTCACCGGCCTCGAAGCCAACACCTTCTACCGGGCACGCCTCGTCACCCAGAAGGGGTTCGGCAACCCCGCGGTCACCTCGGGCGAGGCGGTGTTCCTCACCGACTCCGTCGGGCCTGAGGTCGAAACGTACTACCCGCGGGCCCGCACCGCCGCCGGGGCGACCCTCGTCGGCTCGCTCAACCCGAACAATCTCTCGACCACCTACTACTTCGAGTACGGCAAAACGACCGCTTACGGCACCAAAGCCCCGGTCCCTGCCGGCACCGCTTCCGGTGGCAACAGCCGGCTGGTGCTGACCGAGATCGACGGGCTCGCGCCCGACACGACCTATCACTTCCGGCTCGTCGCGACCAACGCGGAAGGGACCAGCGCCGGCGCCGACATGACCTTCCATACTCGGGCCGTCGGGCAGCCGCAGGGCGCCCGCGCCTACGAGATGGTGACGCCCCCCTTCAAGGTGGTGCGATCCCTCGCCAGCGCCGGCGAGCCGGAACGGGAAAACCTCGCTCCGGGGGTCCCGTCACTGAGCGGCGACGTGATCCAGTGGGCGGTCGGGTTCCTGCCCCTCAGCGACGACGTCGAGGACCCGCTGTCGAGCGACAAACGCCTCAGCAGCCGCACTCCGGCCGGCTGGGTGTCGGCGACGCAGAACACGCAGCGCACCATTGAGCCGGATGTCGCCTGGCCGACCCTCTTCTCCGACAACCCGTCCTTCTTCGCCAAGCACAATTTCGTCGCCAGCTCGGCCGACCTGAAGACGGTCGTCTGGGACAGCGTTGCGGGTGCCTTGCTTCCTGCGGACGGGATGATGGAGAACCTGCTCTACACGCGTCGCGAGGGCACTGGAACCAACGGCTTCACGCCGTGGCTGACCAACCCAGCCGAGCAGATCGGCGCCCAGGGGCTCGCCACCAACATCGGCGTCAACAAAAATCCATGGCGCGATCAGGCTCTGATCAACGACGAGGGCACCGCGATGGTGAGGTGGGGTCTTTACCGCGGCCTCGCAGACACCGCTGGCGACGATTCTCTGGACCCGAGCGACGATCAGCAGCTCTTCGGAAACGAAATGGCACCTGCTCAGCAGCCCTTCGGGGGCACCACGATCTACCGTCAGGCGGCGACCGACCCCGACGACCTTCCGACCGCCCCGAAAGAACTGGTGAACGGCTGCACCGGGACCGGGGGGGCGGCGACCGCGATCCCCTCGAGGGTGGGCACCGGCAGCGCCCCAACCGACGTGATCGGTACGCAGCCGTGCGAGGCGCCCACGCCGCCGGTGACCGGCAGCGGCGACCTGGTCGAGGGCTCGCCGACGATCTCCGACGTTTCCACCGGTTCCGGCACCTTCGCCGTCGGCCAGTTGATTTCGGGCCGAGGGATCCCGAGCGGCGCGCGGATCACCGCCGTGGGAGCGGGGACGCTGACCATCTCGACCGCGGCTGCGCCGGCGGCAGTGGGGGCGGGTATCTTGACGAGCGGCTCGCGTTTCGTCAGCGATGTGAGCAGGAGCAGCGGCACCTTCGCCGTCGGCCAGGTCATCGCGGCGGCTGGCCTTCCCGCGGGAACCGTCGTGCAGGCGGTGAAGGACGACGGGTACCTCTTTCTCTCCGAGGCGGCAACCGCGTCCGGCGAACAGTCGCTGCGCGCGGACGAGCCTGCTTCCGACACCGCGCTCTCGGCGGATTCGCAGCATGTGACCAACCTCCGTGGCGCCGGCGTCGGAGCGAACTCCAATCCGCGGGAATCAGGAGTGGATCTAGTGATCAGAGCGTTGACCGGCACTTCCGCAACCGCGATGTCGAACGACGGCAAGCGGATCTTCTTCCAGAGCCCCGACATCGCCGCACCCGGCCTTCCCGCCTCCGGATGCGGTGCCGGGGCCGGGATCGAAACCAGCTGCACTCCCCAGCTCTTCGTCCGTCAGTACGACTCCGCCGGTGAGGCTGTCGTTCGCTGGATCTCGCACTCGCGCGGGACGCCGGTCGGGGACAACGGATACAGCGGCGCAATTATCCCCGGCCAGCAGGTCGCGGAGATGGGCGCCGGCGTTGGCTTCCAGGGCGCCTCGCGCGACGGCTCGGTGGTCTACTTCAAGACCAATGCCCCACTCACTCCCGACGATCCCAACGGGGGAGTCTCGATCACCTCGGGCCAGGCCCAAAACACCTCTTGGGATCTGTACCGCTACGAGTTGCCCGCCCTGGGTTCGGATCCCGACGAGGGTGTGCTCACGCGAGTTTCCGGCGGCCCCGATGGGACTGCCGATCCAGGAACCAACCCGGCGACCGTCGATGGCCTCACGTCTCCCGCCGGTGCCGGTGGCGCCCTGCGCTATCTGTCCGATGACGGCGAGCGAGCCTACTTCGTCACCACCGCTCCGATAACGGGCGCCGACACCACGCCTCCCATCGGCGGCGCGACCAGTCCCGCCGGCGCGGTTGGCAACCGGACGGTACGAAACCTGTACCTCTTCGATGCCGCTGAGACCGGATCGGAGCGGTACAAGTTCATCGCCCAACTGCCTTTTTCCAAGAACTCGGATACGGCATTGATCCCCACCTCTATCAACAGCTGTGCGAGCTATGACTCTCAGTTCGCGGGCGGCGAGCCGGCGGCGAAGACCAACTGCTTCCGCGGCACCCGGGATGCGACGACCGTGGTATTCACCACCGGTGGCAGGCTGACGGCGGACGACGAGGACAATGCCAGCGACATCTATCTCTATGACGCCGAGGCCGATGAGCTGCTGAGGGTCGCGGCGACTCCGACCGGTCAATCGCCTTACCTGTGTCGTCCAGGATCTGGCGAAGACGGCGGCGCCTGCAGCGCCGAGCTCAGCCGCCGCGATCAGGGCAGCGCGGTCTTCACGGTGCCGGGTCAGTGGCAGAGCATCCGCGGCTGGGGAAGCGCGCGCTACTACAACGTGGCGGAGGATGCGGACGGCGTCGTCTCGGTCTTCTTCCAGAGCCGGCTGCAGCTCGTCCCCGAGGACACCAACGGCGACTACATGGACGTCTACCAGTGGCGCGGAGGTGAGCTGTCGCTGATCTCTCGCGGAAGCCAGCCGCGCGAATCCTGGTACTCCGGCTCCGGCCTCGACGGCCGTGACGTTTTCATGGTCACCTCGGACCGGATCGATCCGCGCGAGATCGACCCCGAGGACTTCGACATCTACGACGCCCGCATCGGCGGCGGGATCCCGTACACGCCGCCGCCAGAGCCCTGCAAAGTGCTGGCGCTGGCGTGTGAGATCGAAGCCACCTCAGGTCCTGTGGCCGGAAGCCCGGCGACCAGCGGCTTCGTGGGTCAGGGCAACGTCAAAAGCAGCAGCGGCGCGCCTGCCCGTAAATGCGCCAAAGGCAAGGTTCGGCGCAAAGGACATTGCGTCAGGAAGAAAACCACCAGAGACGCGAAGCGAACCGCAAAGAGCGACCGGAGGGCAGGCCGATGAGAAGCAGTAGGACGAACCGCTTGATCGGTCTGGTGGCATGCCTTGGGGCGATGTCGCTTGTCCCAGCCCATGCGAGTGCGGCGTACGGCGACGGGTTCGGCTTTCAGGCTCTCAACCAGCCTGGCGCCCCGAGCGCGCCGGCGTTTCCGGGTACCCAGGCGCTGTGGGCCGGCACCTGCGACCTCTCCTCCGCCGCCACCGTCGGTGGCGGCGTTGGCGCCCACAACGGAGGGGTCGAACCCCCGAGCGTCCGGGGGCACTGCATCGACGTGCGGCGGGCGGGCGGCGGCGGCCACCCGGGGAGCCCGTGGCCGGTGGGCAACGAGCCGCGCTGGCGTCTCGACCCCGTGACGCAGGCGGGTGCTCACCCTGACGCTACGGCATCCTTCTATTTCCAGCGGCCGCCTGACTCGGACTCCCCGGACGGCACCGTCAAGAACATCATCGCCAAACTCCCCCCGGGCGTGGTCGGCAACCCGAGTGCTGTGCCGAGATGTCCCGCGCTTGCAGCCCAGGCCGTGCCGGCCAATTGCTCGCCCAGCTCCCAGGTCGGAATGGGCACGATCGCGTTTCCCAAGGCCTTCGGCCTGATCACCGAGGTGAACGACCTGCAGACGCGCGCCGTGTACAACATCGAGGCACGCGACACGGTGACGGCGGAGTTCACGATCTCCTATGTCTCCAACCTGTTCAACATTCCCGTTACGGCGCGAGGACGCACCAACGGCGACTATGGAGTCGACACGCTTGCGCTGCTGATCCCGAACTTCGTCGAGCTCGGGGGGCAGGCTTTCACCTTTTGGGGCGTCCCCTGGGCCCACGAGCACGACAAGTTCCGCGTTCGTGAACCGGCGGGCACGGGGTTCGAAGGCGACGGTGACGGCGAACTCGACGTCGGCCTGGGTCCCGACAGGCAGGGCAGCTACGACCCCTCCTGGGGCCCGATCAAACCGTTTTTCATCAACCCGACCGAGTGCACGGGTAGCGAACTTCCTGTGACGGTCGAAATGGACTCCTGGCAGAACCCGGCGTCGGAGGGCAACAGCTTCGTCAGCGGCACCACGCTGGCGCCGCCGCTGACCGATTGCGACAAACTCGAGTTCGACCCCTCGATCGTGTTGCGGCCGACGGTTGACGTCGCCGACTCGCCCAGCGGGCTCGACGTCACCCTCTCGGTGCCCCAGAACGACGACCCGCCGGCCGAAGCGCTCGGCAACCCGAACCTTCCCTTCGACCCCGACGACTCGAGCGGAGCGCCGGCCTACTGGAAGACCCCCGCCGGCCGGGCCACGGCTCACCTCAAGGACACCGTGGTCAGGCTTCCGGCCGGGACCTCGTTCAACCCGGCGGCCGCGAACGGGCTGCGTGGCTGCACTACCGCGCAGGTCGGCCTGACGGCCACGAGCCCGAGGGTGACCTTCAACAACGACAAGGTCCAGTGCCCCGACACGTCCAAGATCGGCACGCTGGAGATCGTCAGTCCGCTGCTTCCCGATCCGCTCCTGGGCGACGTCTACGCGGCGCCCCAGCACGACAACCCGTTCCCCGGCTCGCTGACGGCGATCTACCTGGTCGCCCAGGACGACGAGCGCGGCCTCTCGGTCAAGCTGCCGGGCAAGGTCGATCTCGACCCGGCCACCGGCCAAATCTCGACTACCTTCGTCGACAACCCGCAGCTGCCGTTCAGCACCTTCGAGCTGCACTTCAAGACCGGCCCGAGAGCGCCGCTGAACACGCCGGCCACCTGCGGGCAGTTCGAAAACTCGGCCGACCTGATCCCCTGGTCGTTCCCCCACTCGGGGCCGCAGCCGGCGATCCACGACCCGTTCCCGATCGCCGCCATGCCCAACGGCTTCGGCTGCGTGACCCAGCCTGAGGACCGGTCCTTTGCGCCCGGCTTCGAGGCGGGCTCGACCTCGACCAGAGCTGCTTCCCACACCGATTTCATCCTCAACGTCACCCGCCGAGACGGCGAGCAGGAGCTCAGCGGCGTCTCCCTGAGCATGCCTCCCGGGGTGACCGGAAAGCTCTCTGAGCTCTCCTACTGCTCGGAGGCGAGCATCGCAGTCGCCCGCACCAAGTCGGGTCTGGAGGAGACCGTCGCGGCTTCTTGCCCGCCCTCGTCTTACATCGGGCGGGTGGACACCCTGGCTGGGGCGGGATCGCTGCCGCTGCCCACCGAGGGCAGGCTCTACCTGAGCGGCCCCTATGACCCCGACGGCGCCGGGCCCAAGCCGCAGGCGCCGCTCAGCGTCACCACCGTCGTCCCGGCGATCGCCGGCGGCGTTCCCGGCAACCCGGCCTTCGACCTCGGCAACGTGGTGATCCGGACCGGCATCTACGTCGAGTCGCAGACCGCGCAGGTGCGGATCGACACCACCGACGTGCCCTACATCGTCGGCGGGGTGCCGCTGCGGATCCGCCGGGTCGCGGTCAAGCTGGACCGCCCCGGCTTCATGCTGAACCCGACCAACTGCGAAGCGATGGCGGTCGGGGGCGGGCTCAACGGCGCCGCCGATCCGCTCGACCGGAGCGACGACGTCCTCGCCCAGGTCTCCAGCCGCTTCCAGGTGGACGGCTGCCAGGAGCTCGGCTTCAAGCCCAAGCTCACCCTCAAGGTGAAAGGGCGGCCGCGCAGGGCCGCCTACCAGCAGCTGACCGCGACCCTGACTCCGCGGCCGGGCGACGCCAACCTGAAATCGATCTCGGTCGCCCTGCCGCAGACGATCTTCCTCGCGCAGAACCACATCAACACGATCTGCACGAGGGTTCAATTTGCTGCCAAGCAGTGTCCGGAGGGCTCGATCTACGGGTTCGCCAAAGCGACTACCCCCCTGTTGAGAGAGCCTCTGGAAGGGCCGGTCTACCTGCGTTCCTCCTCGAACCCCCTGCCCGACATGGTGCTGGGGCTGCGGGGGCAGGTCGACCTCGACGTGGTCGGCCGTGTCGACTCGGTCAACAAAGGCCTGCGCAACAGCTTCGAAGTCACTCCGGACGCTCCGGTGAGCGCGTTCACCCTGAACCTCAAGGGAGGCCGCAAGAGCCTGCTGCTCACCAGCGAGAACCTCTGCTTCCGGACCAAGACGGTGACTCGGCGCGTCGACGGCGAGCTGGTGAAATCCCACAAGAGGGTCCGCTTCTCGCCCAAGGCCACGGTCAAATACGTCGCCCAGAACGGGGTAGAGCTGACCCAGAAGGTGCCTGTGGAGTCGAGCTCCTGCCCCACCCAGAAGGCCAAGGGCAAGAAGCGCGCAGGAGGCTGAGCTGTTGGGGGCGCCGCGCACAGCGGGACGGCGACGGAGGCGGATCGGCGTCCCCCTGCTTGTCCTCGCCGTCGGCCTAGCGGTTGCGGCGCCGGCATCCGCGGCGGCACCGCTGAAGCTGCGGGAGGTCTTTCCCGGCTCCAGCGCCAACGGGGCCGGCGCCGAGTACGTGATGCTGCAGATGACCGCCGACGGCCAGGCTGGGATCGCGGGGCAGACCCTGCAGTTCTTCGACGCGGAGGGTGGGCTCGACTCCACTTACGCGATCCCCGTCAGCGTCGCGAACGGGCAGAGCCAGCGCACGGTGCTGCTCGCCACGCAGGAGGCGGTCGAAGACCTGCCTGGCCTGCCCGGACCCGACTTCAACTTGGGAACTGGCGGCGATCGCATGGACCCGGTTGGCGGAGGCGTCTGCTTCACGGGGGCGACGCCCGCCGACTGCGTCACCTGGGGGAGCATCCCTCTCGCAGACCTACAGAATCCCTACCTGCCCGACCGCCAGTCCGCCAATGCCGCCGCGATTGCCGACGGCCTCGCCCTGCGCCGCAGGATCTCCGCCGGCTGCCCGACCTACCTCGACGCGGCCGACGACAGCGCCAGCAGCGCGTCTGACTTCGCGCAGACTTCGCCCGCCCCCCGCAACAACGCCGCGCTCCCGACGGAGACCCGTTGCCCCCCGGACACCTCGTTGCTCACCTTTCCCCCCAATCCGAGCAACCAGACCTCGGCCGCCTTTACCTATGCAGCGCTCCCCGACGAGCCGGGTGTCAGCTTCGAATGCAAACTCGACAGCGGAGCATTTGCACCCTGCCCGACTACCGGCAAGAGCTATCCCGGCCCGCTCTCAGAGGGCCTGCACAGCTTCCAGGTCCGGGCGGTGGGAGAGGGGGGCGCCGACCCGAGCCCGAAATCGCTGCTCTGGATTGTGGACGCCGATCCGCCCGAGACCACGATCGACTCCTTCCCGCCCGAGCCCTCGGGGGGCTTCGAGGCGAGATTCGACTACTCGTCCTCCGAGCCCTTCTCGAGCTTCAGGTGCCAGCTCGACAGCGGCCCGATTCAGGTATGCCCGGCCGCCGGCAAGAGCTACTTCCAGCTGACCGACGGCGTCCACACGTTTCGGGTCTGGGCTACCGACAACGCGGGCAACGAGGACCCGACCCCGGCCGAACGGGTTTTCACCGTGCAGGGCGTCCTGATCGACGTTACGGCGCCGGACACCTCGATCGTCTCGGCGCCTTCCGATCCCAGCTCATCGGACAGCGCCGCCTTCACCTACGCCTCCAACGAGCAGGGCTCGACCTTCGAGTGCAGCCTCAACAGCTCCCCCTTTGCGCCCTGTGGGGCGGCGGGCGTCTCCTACTCCCGCCTGCGCAACGGGTCCTACATCTTCTCGGTCAGGGCGGTAGACGCCGCCGGCAACGCCGACTCGGTCCCCGCCGCATACGCGTGGACGGTCGCTGCGCGGTTGCCCACCGTCACGTTCGTCAAATCGCCGCCCGGCAGAGTGAGCTTGCGCAAAGGATCCAAGGTCAGGCTGCGCTTCGGCCTCGAGGCCGACAAGCCCGGCTCCACCTTCCGCTGCCGTCTTGACAAACGACCGTTCAAGCCCTGTGCGGCTCGGGTCACGGTGAAGGCTCCGGTGGGCCGGCATCGCTTCGAGGCCTACGCAATCGACGCGCTGGGAAATACCGGCACCGCTATCTCGCGGCGAATCGTACGGGTGCAGCGGGCCGGCGAAAAATTACTTTAATCAACTTACATACTCCACAAGAGTCGATTCGCACCCGGGTCGTACCGAAACCACACCATACGAACGTTGACTCACCTTTAAGTCACATGAAAAACAGCACAGTCAACCTTTACATCGACCACTATATGTGAAAGCTTCACTCCACCTACAAGGAGGCGCCGGGGCCACCAAATTGGACCTTGGATTACCCCGACGCCATAGCACCCGACGAGCTTGGCTCGCCGGGTAAAGGAGGTTAGCTCAAGCATGAGCGCAATCCAAAGCAAGTTCGCGACGGTGCTCGGCGCCGCGCTGGTCGCCATGGTGCTTGCCGCACCGGCCGCGAGTGCCGACGTCTCGTTCGAAGTCTTGGACCCGGCGACGAGTCAGCCCTGCGGCGAAGTCGTCGTCGAAGGAGCCCAGGTATCGGGCGGCTGCCTGATCGAGATGGCGGGGCAATACGAAGTCATGAGACAGAATCAGTGCTCCGGTACCTTTGACATGCGCATCGACTCGACCGGGGAATTCTACGGTTACAACGGTTACGCTTGGACGCAGACGTTCGTATGCGCATTCAAGCCGTGCGACGAGAGCGCATGGGCTGGACAGCTACGGGTGCCCAGTTCGGAAGAAGTGGTGGCAGACATGACTTTCTGCCTGGCTCACTATAAAAGCGGTGATGAGTACCACTTTCCCGTTAAAGACGCGGAGTTCGAGACCAACGAAGGGCAATACACGACGCTGACGATCGGGCCGGAAGACTCCAGCTGTCCGCTCCCGGCTGAACTGCAGCACGCGTGCGCCTCAATTTACCCACCGAAATACTATGCTCCGTATTTCGCGGGCGAGTTCAACGGCGATGGCGTAATCGTCTATGAGACGGGCGAAGAATAGTTACACCCGCTTTGAGAAGGGCGCCGGAGGTTGGCGCCCTTCTCTCTCGAACGGTAAGCGAGTGTCGCCGAGACAGTTCATGAACCGAAGATTTGCAACTCTGCTGGGCGCGGCGAGTGCATATGTGCTCGCCGTTCTCGCCTTGATTGCGGCTCCCGCGGCAGAGGGCGTGGCCATTACCCTGGGCCCCCCGGACCTCTCTGCTGCAGACCCTTTCGCGGCCTGCGATTCGCTGGTGCCAGAATCCTGCAGTGCGAAGACCTTCATCCCGACGGTCTTGCCGGCACCTGGGGCGAGGCTGGTCACGCCGGCTGACGGGACGATCACCGCTTGGCGAGTGAAGGGGGCCCCGCCGGCGAAGCTGCGCCTGCGCATAGTGCAGGCAACGGGGGACGGTCGGTACAAGGGCATCGCAACCAGCGGCATCGCCAAAGTCAGCGATGGCAAAACCGACAACCAGGTCGCGATCTCGATCGACGCCGGCCAGCAGCTCGGAGTCGACCTGGTCAACGCCTTTCCCGAGTCGAGCTCCACGCTGCTTGGCGACGCCGACGCACCGGGCGCCGCGTGGGTGGGCTTCTTTCCCGGCCTGGGAGACGAAGCGACCGCGGCTCCGAGCCTCGGCGGCGGCGGCTCGCTGCCGATGTTCAACGCGACGGTCGAGCTGCAGAGGCCGATCGTCTTCAACCTCACCGCTACCGCGGGCCCGCAGACCGGCGGCCAGCTGCTGGCGGTCAACGGCGCCCACTTGACGATCGCCGACTCGGTCAGTTTCGGGGGCGTCCCGGCCGAGGTGCTCGTCGCGCGTCCGGGCCAGATCCTCGTCTCCACCCCGCCGCACCCGCCTGGCCCCGTCTCCGTCATCGTCACCACCGCCGGCGGCTCCAACCCCGACACCCCCGCCAACCTCTACACCTACACGCCCGTCGCCCCGCAGGCTCCAGACACAAGTCCGCCGGCGCTCAGCGCTCTCACGATCACGCCCTACGCTTTCGTTGCCCGCCGCAGGGCGCAGATCTCTCTGCGCTCTTCGGAGCCGGGCTCGCTGCGGCTGACCCTGCAGCGCAAGCCACGACGCGGTCCCTTCAAGGCGGTCAAAGGGTCACGGGCCTCCGCGCTGGCGGCCGGCCGCAACGTCCTGCCCTTCCGGGGCCGCTGGAACGGCCGGGCGCTGCATGCGGGCCGCTATCGCCTGCTGCTCGTCGCCGTCGACGCCCTAGGCAACCGTTCCCGGCCCAAGCGCCTGCCCTTCCTGATCCTGCCCCCGGACGGCAGGCAGTGAGGCTGGTCCGATCTGGCGAAGCCCGGCCCGGGACGGCGGCACCCATGAGGAGGCTGATGCGCCCCGTTTTGGCGCTTGCCTCGGTCGTGGCCCTGTCGGCGCTGGTAGTCGTCCTCGTCGCCCACGGGGGGGACGGGGGCGACCGGGACGAGAGGACCGTGACCCCGGTCGAGCCAGCGGTTTCGACCGCAGGGGCGCCCAGCGATATGGAGAACCGTGGCAAGCGCGTGGCGGAGCAGCGGAGGAACGGGGGGCACTCTGCTGCGGCGGCTCAGAACGGGAGCGGCGATCTCTCCGAAACAGCAGACGCTCTCGCCGCCGAGCCCGGCTCAATCCGAAGCGCTCGCGTGACCGCGACCGGCGCGGTGCAGACTCTGCCGCCCAGCGGGACCGCCCAAGCAGAGGCGTTGAAGAATTCCTACTCCTCGATCAAGTCCTTCGGCCTCGAGGCGGAGGGAGCCGATGCCACCGAGATCACGTTTGCGCTGGTGCAGTATCTGGACGCCAAGGCACGGGGAGATTGGGCGACTGCCTGTGCCCGCATCTACTCGGTTCTGCGCGCCAGCCTTGAAAAGGAAGGCGCGGACTGTGCCACCGTCGCTGGCTCGCTGCTCTCTCGCGCCTCCGCATCCTCCCGGGCGGAGGCGGCGAGCATCGATGTCGCCTCGGTTCGCCGGGGGGAGGGAAATCGCGCTTTCGTGATCTACAAGACCCCGCACACCCTCTCGGCCGATATGCCGATGTACCTGGAGGGAGGAGTCTGGACCGTCGGCGCGCTCGAGGCTTACGTGCTCACCCCCGAGCAGCTGGAGGCGGGCTAAGGCTTGACAAGCGATGTACCAGCCCTTACTTTATGTACTGTCGTTTACAGACGACCGGGAGAGCAACTGCTGTGAGGCAAGGGCATCGCAAAAGCTGGTCGCCGTCCTGTCCCTGGGGCGGCACCAATGTAGAACGGCGGCATCAGGGCGCCGGGGACGTCCCATCCCCGGTGCCCGGCCTGCCCCCTCGCGAGGCCGGGCCGCGGGCATCGTGAGCCCGGGGTCGCTGCCCGCAGAGGGCCCGACGGATCTGCCTGAATGGCCGCTTCCGCGCGGCCCCCACAAGCTTCCGCGCGAGGTCGTCACCGACAACCAGCGGCGTCGGCTGATGGCCGGAACGGCGTGTGCGCTTGCTCGCAAGGGCTACGCGGAGATGAACGTCGAGGACGTTTTGCTGGAGGCGGGAGTGTCCCGCACCACGTTCTACGAGCACTTCAAGAACAAGCGCGAATGTGTGCTGCTCGCTCACGAGGAGGCATTCGACCGCCTGGCGGCCGAGCTGTTCCGCGCCTGCGCGGGGCAGTCCGAGTGGGTCGCCAAGGTTGCCGCGGCGGTCGAAGCGGTTGTTGCCTTCGCCATTCGGACGCCTGAGGAGGCGCAACTCCTGGTCGTGGATGCGCTAGCGGCGGATCCGAAGCTGGCAGAACGGGTGCTCGCATCCAACGATTACCTGGTCGGCCTGCTGCGCAACGGGCGCGAACAGTGTTCGCGGGCCGCGATCTTGCCGGAGCTCACGGAGCGGGCGTTGATCGGCGCCGCGAGCTCGGTGCTCGGCAGCCGCCTGCTCGCGGGACAGGTAGACCAGCTGCCCGAGCTCGAGCCGCAGCTTCTCCAGTTGATGCTGATGCCCTACGTCGGCGTCAGCGAGGCCCGGAGGGTCGCGGAAGCACGGCGATAGACAGCTGGGCGCGTGGCTCCGCTAGCCTCGCTGCAGGGATGAGGGGCAAGGGACGAAAGCGTGGCGCTCTGGCGGTCGCGACGGCCGTGTTCGCGATGCTCGCCTCGCTTGCCCACGCCGAGCTGGTCGAGCACGGCGACCTCTTCATCAGGTTCAGCGGAGGGATCGAGCCGAACGCGCTGCCGCGCCACGCCAAAGCGCCGGTCGCGGTTCGCATGAAGGGGGTGATCAAGACGCTCTCGGGGGAGCGCCCCCCGTCGGTGCGGCGGATCTCGATCGCGCTCAATCGCGGCGGCAAGATCGACTCCAGCGGCCTGCCCGTCTGCGATCGTCGCGAGATCGAGCCGTCCTCGAGCCAGGAAGCGCTCGAACGCTGCGGCGGGGCGCTGGTCGGGACCGGCGCCTATGACGCCGACATCGCCTTCCCGGAACAGGACGAGTTCCGCTCGCGCGGGCGCATCCTCGCCTTCAACGCGGTGGTCGACGGGGAGGAGGCGATCCTCGCCCACGTCTACGGCGAGAATCCGGTGCCGATCACCCGCATCATCGTCTTCCGCATTCGCGAGACCGACGGAACTTACGGCACGATCCTCAGCGGCCTGCTGCCCAAGTCGCTGATCCGCTGGGGCTACCTGAAGAGCATCAGCCTCGATTTTCGCCGCACCTACGTGTACCGGGGGAAGCGCCGCAGCTACATCAGCGCCTCCTGCGCCGCCCCCGCCGGCTTCCCCGGCGCGACCTTCCCCTTCGCCCGCGCCTCGATGGGCTTCGAGGACGGCCGCACCCTCTCCTCGACCCTGACCCGCAGCTGCAAGGTGCGGGGCGCCTGACCGGGCTACAGTCCCGGCCACCGTGATCCTCGCCATCGACCAGGGGACGACGGGGACGACCTGCATCGTCTTCGACCGCGAGGGGCGAATCGCGGGATGCGCCTACTCGGAGTTCGAGCAGCATTTCCCGCGCCCGGGGTGGGTCGAGCACGACGCGGCGGAGATCTGGGACGTGACGCGACGGGTCGCCGCGGAGGCGATCGCCGCGGCCGGAGTCGAGGGCGCCGAGCTCGACGCAATCGGGATCGCCAACCAGCGGGAGACGGTGGTCGCGTGGGACCCGGCGACCGGCGCGCCGGTCCACCGCGCCCTCGTCTGGCAGGACCGGCGCACCGCGGCGCGGTGCGACGAGCTGCGGGCGGCCGGGCACGAGCCGCTGGTCCGGGAGCGCACGGGGCTGACGATCGACCCCTACTTCTCCGGGACGAAGATCGAGTGGCTGCTGCGCAACGCCGAGGACGCGGAGTCCGCGGTCTTCGGCACGATCGACTCCTGGCTCCTCTTCAAGCTGACGGGGCGGCACGTCACCGACTTCTCCAACGCCTCGCGCACGCTGCTCTTCGACATCCACCGGCTCGCCTGGGACGCGGACCTCTGCGAGCTGCTCGGGGTCGATCCGGCCCGCCTGCCCGAGCCGCTGCCGTCCGCTCACGTATATGGGACCACCTCCGAGTTCGGCGGGAAGGTGCCGGTAGCCGGAATCGCCGGCGACCAGCAGGCGGCCTTGTTCGGCCAGGGGTGCCACCGCCCGGGCCTGGCCAAGAACACCTACGGCACCGGCAGCTTCGTCCTCCTGCACACCGGGGGGCAGGTTCCCGAGCCGCCGGACGGCCTTCTCGCCACCGTGGCCTGCGGGACCGGGGAGGAGGCGGCCTACGCTCTGGAGGCCTCGATATTCGTCACCGGCGCCGCCGTCCAGTGGCTCCGCGACGGGCTGGGGGTCATCGACGAGGCGGGAGAGACGGAGGCCCTGGCTTCCTCGCTCGACTCCAACGACGGGGTCTACTTCGTGCCGGCGTTGACCGGTCTCGGGTCCCCGCACTGGGATCCCTATGCGCGCGGCACGATCGTCGGCCTCACCCGCGGCAGCGGCCGGGCCCACCTGGCGCGGGCGGCGCTGGAGGCGATCGCCTACCAGGCGGTCGATGCGGTCCGGGCGCAGGAGGCGGCCTCGGGCGCGAGGCTGGAGGCGCTGAAGGCCGACGGCGGCGCGGTCGCCAACGGCTGGCTGATGCAGTTCCAGGCCGACATCCTCGGGGTGCCGGTCGTGGTGCCGGAGATCGCCGAGACGACGGCCCTCGGCGCGGCCTATCTGGCCGGGATCGCGACCGGCACCTGGAGCGCCGAGCAGGTGGGGGAGATGTGGCGCGAGGCGACCCGATACGAGCCGCGGATGGCGACCGAGGAGCGCGAGGCTTTGCTCGCCCAGTGGCACCGGGCGCTGGAGCGCTCGCACGGCTGGGCCGAGAGTTGACGAGTCGACCCCCTGTTCGCGTGGGTCAACTCGTCAAAAACGCCGCGTAACCGTGCTCGACACCGAGGGTAGGCAAGGACGGCGGCTCCGATGCCGCCGCCTCGTCATGTCGGAGATGAAGCCACAGGTCTACAAGGACCCGCGCCCTGCGGAGTACTTCCAGCAGTTCCACGCGGCCGCTCGCAAGGGCGTCGGCTGGACCTACACGCTCGGCCGCATCGTCCTCACGCTGCCGACCCTCCTCCTCTACCGGGTCCGCAAGATCGGCCTCGAGAACGTGCCGCGAGAGGGGGCGCTGATCCTCGCCCCCAACCACTTCAGCCAGATGGACCACTTCTTCGTCGGCGTCTACCTGCGAAGGAAGATCAGATTCATGGCCAAATCCCAGATGTTCGGCCCGCCGGTGCTGACCTACATCTACAAGCACGGCGGCGTCTTCCCGGTCCGCCGCGGGCACCACGACGAGGAGGCGATCATCACCGCCAACGAGATCCTGCGCCAGGAAGAGATGCTGCTCGTCTACGCCGAGGGCGGTCGCTCCCGCTCCAAGCAGTTGGGGGAGCCGAAACCGGGCATCGGCCGGATCGCGCTCGAATCGGGAGCGCCGGTCGTCCCTGTCGCGATCTACGGCTCGGCCAAGGTGCGCAGCTGGAAACGGCTGCGCTTCCCCAAGGTGACTGTTCAGTTCGGCGCGCCGCTCAGCTTCGCGACCGAGGAGTCGCCCGACCGCGAGCGCCAGCTCGAGGCCGCGACCGAGATCTTCAACCGGGTCCGCGACCTCTACGAAGGGCTGGCTACTGGTAGCGAGCGTCGATCCGGGCAAAGAAGTCCGGATCGTGCCCCGGCGTGATCGTCGCCCCGGGGAACTGACTGCGGAACAGACGCAGCTCCTGCAGCGAGCGGCGGTAGTTGTGGGCGTCGTACGGGCGCGGGGGCAGCGGCGCGTCCCCGGCGAGCTGCGCCTCCATGTAGGTCGCGTCGCCGCCGATCACGAAGTCGTTCTCCCCCAGCCGGCAGATCACCGAGATGTGGCCGGCGCTGTGCCCCGGCGTGAAGGCGAGGCGGATCGAGCCGTCGCCGAACAGGTCGAAGGTGCGGCCGAAGCTCGCGTAGGAGTCGACGTTGGCGCGGTCGAAGTCGACGGTGCGGTAGTCGAAGGCGTAGTCGTACTGCTGGCGGCGGTACCCGTTGAGCAGCGGCTGCGCTCCGAGGGCCGCAGCCTTCCACTCGGGCTCGCTGAGCACGAAGGCGGACTGCGGGAACTCGGAGATCGCGGAGGCGTGGTCGATATGCATGTGGGTCATCACCACCACGGGGATCTCGCCGGGGTCGAGGCCGCGTTTGCGCAGCTGCGCCGGCACGTCTTCGCCGGCGTCGAGGGTCGGGTTCCCAACCCGGCTGGCGACGCCGGCGAAGTTCTCCTTGCCGTCGGTGGCGACGGAAGGGTGGAGGCCGGTGTCGACGAGGATCGCCCCCGCGCTCGGGTGGCGGACGAGGTAAGAGGGGACGGGCACTTTCGCCGGCGGGTTGCCGGTGAGCAGCGCCCGCAGCACCTTCGGCGTCACGAGGCGACCGCCGGGGCTTTCCATTATGTTGCGCGACCATTCGACGTGCCCGGCGATCATCGGTTCGACGACGACCGTCGCTCCGCGGGTCCCCCCGGCGAGCGGCTCGTGCAAAGGCTGCGCCTCCACCTGGACCTTCATCGCGGCTGACCTTACCGCCGATCTTCCCGTCTATAGGCTCCGCTGCCGATGGCTGAACGCTCGCATTCGCAGGTGTTTCGGGACGACCTGCTCGAGGGGCAGGTCTGCGTCGTCTCAGGGGCGGGCAGCGGACTCGGGCGGGAGACGGCGCTGGAGCTCGCGCGACTCGGCGCCATCGTCGTCGCCTGCGGGCGTCGTGAGGAGCCGCTGGCGGAGACCGCCGAGCTGGCCGCCGAGCTGCCCGGCAGCTTCGAGCACGAGACGCTCGACATCCGCGAGGAGGAGCCGGTCGAGCGTTTCTTCGACGGGCTGCTGGAGCGCCACGATCGCCTCGATGTGCTCGTCAACAACGCCGGTGGCCAGTTCCTCAGCCCGGCCGAGGCGATCACGCCCAAAGGCTTCCGCACCGTGATCGACCTCAACGTCCAGGGCACCTGGCTGATGACCCACGCCGCGGCGACCAAGGCCTTCATCCCCCAGGGCGGGGGCAAGGTGCTCAGCGTCACCCTCTCTCCTCACAACGGGATGCCCGGGATGGTCCACTCCGGCGCCGCCCGGGCCGCGGTCGAGAACATGATGCGGACGCTGGCCATCGAGTGGGCCCGCTTCGGGATCAAGACCGTCGCCCTCGCCGCCGGCCAGTTCGCCACCGAGACGCTGCTGACCAAGTATCCGCAGGTGGTCGTCGACAACCTCGAGCGCTCGATCCCGATCGGCCGCGCCGGTCGCCCGGAGGAGATGGCCTGGCTGGTCGCCTACCTCGCCTCCCCGGCGGGGGACTTCTACTCGGGCACCACGATCACGATCGACGGCGCCCGCGACAACTGGGCCGGCCCCTGGCCTCCGCAGGCGATCGCCACCGAGGGCGGCGACCCGGTCGCCGAGGAACGCCGCCCGAAACCCTGAGCTCGGGTCGAGTTGTTCAGCCTATGGCTGATTAACTCGACCCACGCGGCTCGAGCACGACGAGCGGGATCTCGCGGCCTTTGCTGCGCACCGCGTAGTCCTTGTAGCCGGGGTAGGCCTGGACGGCCATCGCCCAGAGTCGGTCGCGCTCTTGCGGCTCGGCGACCCGCGCGTGGACCGGCAGGCGCTCCCCCATCACCTGCACCGTGGTGTCGGGGTTGGCCATCAGGTTGTGGTACCAGGCCGGGTTCTTCGGGAAGCCGCCTTTGGAGGCGACGACGACGAGGTCCTCGCCGTCTTTGACGTAGAGGAGCGGCGAGGTCCGCTTCGTGCCGCTCTTCGCCCCGACGTGGTCGAGCAGGCACATCTTCCCGGGCACTCCGGGGATGGTGTGACCGAGGCGCCCACCCGTCCTCTGGTAGAGGAACGTGTGGGCGCCCATGAAGCGCCAGATAACCGGCCAGACGTGGTCCGCTACGTCGAGGTAGCGGGGCGTCCGCCGGTCTCCTGCCGCCTCCGCGGTCATCTCAGGTGTACATCCCCCCGAACATGCCGCCGGTCACGTTGAGGACTTGGCCGTGCATGTAGTTGGCGAGGGGCGAGGCGAGGAACAGCACCGGGCCCGAAGCCTCCTCCGGGGTGGCCGGGCGACCGATCGGGATGATCGCCGAGGCCATCGCCCGCATCTGCTCGGGGATGCCGAGCTCGATCTTCTCGCCGGTGGGGGAGGTCATCTCGCCACCCTCCTCCTTGGCGGCGGTGAGGCGGGTGTCGACGAAGCCGAAGGCGACCGCGTTGACGTTGATCTTGAACTGGCCCCACTCCTTGGCCAGGGTTTTGGTCAGGCCGACGACGCCCATCTTGGCCGCCGAGTAGTTGACCTGGCCGGCGTTGCCCATCGTCCCCGAGGTCGAGGAGACGTTGATCAGCTTGCGGAAGACCTCTTTGTCTTCGCCGCGCTCGGCCTTGGCCGCCTCGCGCCAGTGCGGGGCGAGCGCCCGGGCGACGCGGAAGGGGACGACGGTGTGGATGTCGAGCATCGCCTGGAACTGCTCGTCGCTCATCCGGTGGGCGACGCCGTCCCAGGTGTAGCCGGCGTTGTTGACGGCGATGTCGACCGCGCCGAAGGCGTCCACGGCGGCCTTGACGAGCTCGTCGGCGGCGCCCTCCTTGGTCAGGTCGCCGGCGTAGACGGCGGTCTCGCCGTTGATCTCACCGGCGGTCTGCTCGGCCACGTCGGCGTCGAGGTCGTTGATCAGGACCTTGGCGCCCTCGCTGACGAACAGCTCCGCGGTCGCCCGGCCAATTCCTCGCGCCGACCCGGTAACGATCGCCGCTTTCCCATCGAGAAGTCCCATGCTTTTTCTCCGTCTCCTTTAGTTCGGAAGTCGGCGCAGGAGGCTACAGGGATCGGCCCGATCCTGGTCAGCTGGCCAGTTTCTCCCCCGCGGTGCCTTCGCGCTACTTGCCGAGCCGCACGCCGCCGTCCTCGGTGACCTGCCAGTGGGGGTTGTGGGCGACCTCCCAGGGATGGCCGTCGGGATCGACGAAGACGCCGGTGTAGCCGCCCCAGAAGGTTTCGGCTGGCTCACGGCCGATCGTCGCGCCCGCCTCCCGGGCTTCTCCGATCACAGCGTCGACCTCAGCGGGGGACCCGAAGTTGAGAGCAAGGGTTATGCCGCCCCAGCCGGGCGAGTCCTCGACACAGCTGTCCTCTGCCAGCTTCGCCCGATCCCAGAGGGCGACGACCATGTCCCCGGCCTGGAAGAAGACGACGTCGTCGCCAGGCGCCGCCCCGGTGGTCCAGCCCAGCGCCTCGTAGAAGGCACGAGCCCGCTCGAGGTCGGTCACGCCGAGGGTGATGAGGCTGACTCGCTGCTTCATGAGGGCGCGCCTCCGAGCTTGCCGACGCTTGCCAGGTACTCGTCGAGCTTTTTCGCTTTCTGCGTGTCCTCGTAGACCTCGTAGTCACGCAGGAGGCCCCACTTCAGGTGTCCCCAGATCACGTAGCGGTTCTCGTAGACCCGCTCGCCGGCGGGAGAGTCGAGGTGGTCGGTGCCGCGGACGCAGATCGTCTGCTTCCAGGGAAAGCCCTTGAGCACGACCTCGTCGGGGCTGATCTGGATTCCGGCGTCGGCGAAGCGCCGCAGCCAAGGCTCCAGCGCCTCCTTTCCCTGCAGTTCGGTCGCCCAGGAGCTGTCGCCTGGAAAGCGGAAGCGCACATCCTCGGCGTCCATCTTCAACGTCGGCCCGATATCGCCGGCGCTCGCTCGGGCCATGTTGCGGGCGATCATCTTCTTAGCCAGCCACGAGAGCATCGTTGCCTCCTCTGCTCGTTCTCAAGCGTTAACCTGCGCGCCGCGTCGTCTCCGGTTTCATCCTCGGCGTCGCCGTGCCGGGCGCAGGTAGATCATCCGTCCAATCCTATGGCGGCGCGTGATCTCTCCTGTCGATTCGGTTTAAAGCGCACAGAGCGACTTTTAGAGCGAGATTCTTAACCGCAACTGAGACACCCGTCGTCTCGGGTCTCTAGGATGGCCGACGATTTTCTTCCGCCCACACAAAACTCACAGACCCTTCATTTTCGCGCTTGCCCTTCTCGCCCTCCTGGCGATTCCGGGCGCAGCCTCCACCAGTGACCGGATCGTCGTCCACGGCGCCGATTCCGGCTCCCACCTGCGGGTGAGCATGAAGGGCTCCCGCGTCGTCGTCGAGGGCGTGATGTCCCACGCGCAGCCGCAAGGCTGTCACTTCACCCGCGGGCGGATGAAGGCGGTCTGCCCGACCGGCGGCGTCAGCGGAATCGAATTCGACATGGGACCGAGTGGCGACATGGTCGAGATCCGCGACCGCATGCCGTTCCCGTTGACGATCCACTTGGGCGCTGGGTCGGACAAGTTCATCGGCAGCGGCGAGCGGGACACTTGCTTCCCGGGAGCGGCTCGGCGCAACCGCTGCATCGGGGGCGGCGGCAACGACATCTGCATCACCGGCCCTCGCAACAGCGACTGCGTCGGCGGGCCCGGCAACGACTACTGCCGCCACGGCTCCGGCAGCGACGGCTGCTGGGGCGGGCCCGGCAACGACGTCTGCGTCATGGGCCCCGGCCAGGACGGCTGCCACGGCGAAGGCGGCAACGACCGTCTCTACGGCGGCTCCCAACCCGACCGCCTCTATGGCGGCGCCGGCCACGACTACTGCGACGGCGGCCCCGGCTGGGGCAAGTCGCAGACTTGCGACGCCGGTCCGCGGCGCTGAGCGACGCTCGTAGGTCGACGATCTGGCCCTGACCGCGCACGCCAGCGGCTCGAGGGCGGCGAGGTTGCGACTCGCTACCCTTCCCTCATGGCCGATCCAGAGCTGAAGGCGAAGATCGAAGAGCTGATCGGGGCCAACCCGATCCTGCTCTTCATGAAAGGGACCCCCGACATGCCGCGCTGCGGCTTTTCGATGCGGGTAGTGCAGGTGCTCGACCAGATGGACGTCGAGTACGGGGCGATCGACGTGCTGCCGGCGCTGCAGCCGCTGCGCGAGGTCACCGGGGAGATCTCCGACTGGCAGACCTTTCCGCAGCTCTACGTCAACGGCGAGCTGCTCGGAGGCTGCGACCTCGTCGAGGAGATGTTCGAGTCCGGCGAGCTGGCCGAGGCGCTCGGGGTGGAGCAGCCGCAGGGAGCGCAGGTTCCTCAGGCTGCGGAGCAGGCCGTGCCCCAGCAGTCCCCGCCGCTGCAGATCGAATAGCGCCGGAGAGCTAGACCGCGGCGGTCTGCTCGGGAGCGTCCTCTTTCACCTGGAAAGAGGATCCGCAGCCGCAGGCTGCAACAACATTCGGGTTGTTGACCTGGAAGCCCGCGCCCTGCAGGCCTTCCACGTAGTCGACCTCGGAGCCGAAGACGAACTGCATGCTGACCTTGTCGACGACGACGGCGACGCCGTCGACCTCGAACACGTTGTCGTCCTCCTTCGGCCTGTCGAAGGCGAGCGCGTACTGGAAGCCGGAGCAGCCTCCGCCGCGCACGGCGACGCGCAGGGCCTGCTCGCTCCCGCCTTCCTGGGCCCCGAGCAGCTCGCCGATTTTGGCGGCGGCCTTGTCGGAGAGGGTGATCGCGGCTTGGGGCGTCTCGGTCACTTCACAAAGTGTAGCTAGAGCGCGGCGGAAGCTCCGCGTACCCGCCCGTCTGCGAGAATCGCTGTGAGTTGACCGCGAGCGCCGAGACCGCTGTCGTCTGCGACAGCACCGCTTACCTTCCCCGCGACCTGGTGGAGGCTCGGGGCATCGAGACGATCAGCCTCTACGTCTCCGTCGACGGCCATCAGGAGCGCGAGCTCGAGATCGCCGACTACGCCGGTTTCTACGAGCGGCTGCGCGCCTCGGAGACCGGCGCCACCACTTCTCAGCCCTCGGTCGGCGACTTCCTCTCTGTATACGAGCCCCTGCTCGCAGCCGGCAAGGAGATCGTCTCCGTCCACATCTCCGCTGGCATCTCTGGGACCTTCGAGGCCGCCAACCAAGCGCGGCAGCGCCTGATCGACGAGGGCAAGGACGGGGAGCGGATCGTGGTGATGGACTCGCGCTCTGCTGCCGGTGGGATGGGCCTGACGGCGCTCGGAGCCGCCAAGGTCGCAGCGGAGGGCGGCAGCGCCGAGGCTGCCCTTGCGGGAGCCGAGAAGACCCGCGAGGCGCTGAAGATGTGGTTCGCGATCGACACGCTCGAGTACTTGCGCCGGGGTGGCCGGATCGGCGGCGCCCGCGCCTGGATCGGCGGCGCTCTGAAGATCAAGCCGATTCTCACCCTCGAGGAGGAGATCACTCCGGTGGAGCGGGTCCGCACCCGAGCGCGCTCGCTGGAGCGGCTGCGCGATTACGCCCGCCAGCGTCATGAGCAAGGCGCCGACGGCTGGGTCGTCCAGCACATCCAGGATGACGAGACCGCCTCGGGCCTGGTCGAAGACGCCCACGAGATCTTCGGTTGTGAGCCCGTCTTCGTTTCGGAGATCGGCGCGGTGCTCGGCGCCCACGTTGGGCCCGGTCTTCTGGGGATCGGCAGCGTGCCCACCGATCTGGTTTAAAGCCAAAGAGGAACTCTCGGGTATTTGTTTAGGATTGCTCCGGGTTTCAACAATTGCTGACCGGAGCAAGGCTTGGGAACGCTCGAGGCGACTGCATCGATAAAAGGGGATACGCGTGCTGGCAGCCAGGTGCTGTCTCTATTCGCAAACCCGCTGACCGCCCGCATCCTCGACGCTCACACCGAGGGCCCGCTTCGCCTCACCGTCCTGCACGATCAGATCAACTGGGCGCCGCCGACGACCATGCGCGCGGCGGTGAACAACCTCTGCAGCGTGGGGGCGCTGGAGAAGGCCTCCCGCGGCGACGGGCGTCCCGCCGGCACGACGACGCTGACCGCTGCCGGCGAAGAGGTGATCGAAGTCGGCCACACTGTCGATCGTTGGCTCTCGCTGTGCCCGGCCGGGCCGATCGCGCCGAGCAGCGAGGAGGCGAAAAGCGCGATCAAGGCCCTGGCGGGCGGCTGGAACACGATGCTGATGAGAGCCCTCGCCCACCGCCCCTTCACCCTCACCAGCCTCGCGAAGCTGATCTCCGACGTCAGCTACCCGTCGCTCGAACGGCGCCTGGTCAGCATGCGGGCCGCCGGCCAGATCGAGGCGGTCGAAGCCGACGACCGCGGCACGCCTTACATGGTCACGGAATGGACGCGGCGCGCTGTCGCCCCGTTGGCCGTCGCTGGCCGCTGCGAGCGGCGCCACATGCCCGAGATGACTGCGCCGATCACCGACCTCGAGGTGGAGGCCTCCTTCATGCTCACCCTGCCGCTGGCCCCGCTGCCGAAGACCGCCAACGGAGCCTTGATGCTCGCCGTGCAGACCGGGGGCGAGGAGTCGCAGAAGCGGGGGCGGAACCTGGTCGGCGTCACCGTGGAAGTCGAGCATGGCGAGATCGTCTCCAGCGCGCCGCGGATCAACCAAAACCCACCGACCTGGGCGCTGGGAACGGCGGGGGACTGGCTCGACGTGGTGATCGACGGCGACTTCACCGAGCTGCGCTTCGGCGGCGCGCGCCCGCAGCTGGCCGCCGACATGGTCAGAGGCCTGCACTTCGCGCTGTTCGACAGGTAGCGCTAGTCGCGCCGGCGGCGGCGCAGCATCGCCCGCACGCCTACCGCGAACCCAACCGCCGCGGCGGCGACGATCAGCTGGCCGCGGTGCTCCTCGACCTGGCGGCGCCAGTCGGTCAGCTCCGTGACCTTGCCACGCAGGGCTTCGACCGAGCTGCCGAGCTGTCGGCGCTGGACGTCGATGTCGCGGCGGATCTCGGCCGGGGTGCGGCCGGGGCGGCCGGCTGAATACGAAGGGCTGGCGCTCATTTGCCGCTCTCCTCGAGCATCTCCTTGGTCAACTTGGCCTCCGCGATGGCCTGCTCCGGCACCGGCGGGGCGCCCGCCTGCAGGGCCCGGTAGGCGATCAGCCCGGCCACTGCGGCGACGAGAAGGAAGAGCGCCGCCTCGATGAAGAACCCGGACCAGACGTTGCCGCCGAAGAGCTCTTCGGCAAGCAGCCAGGCGACGCCGTGCATGATCAGGATCAGCGCCAGGAAGGCGAAGACCCCGGCGGCGACTCCCACCACGGAGCCGCGCACCAGCTTGCCGACTTTCTCGCTGACCTCCGCCTTGGCGAGCTCGAACTCCTCGCGAATCAGCGCCGAGGTGCCCTGCGAGACGTCGAAGACGAGGTCGGCGAGCGACTTCTGCTCGCTCGCCGGCTCAGGCGGCGGGACCGGCGCAGGGGGCGGCGGCGTCGCCGGGGGAGTCTGGGTGGGGTCGGACATCGGCTTCCCTTCTACTCGGGCGGATCTTCTTCGAAGACACGGCGGTAGATGATCGCGGCGAGGCGCGTCGCGACGACGCTGGCAAGGGCGCCACTGGCCGCGAGCATCCCGCTCCAGATCAGTCTTCTCACCATCTCGTTGTCCATACCCGGCTCGCGACCTTACCTATCGTGGCCCGAGGCCGTCGCAAATCGTCGTCACCACAAGTTCCTTGGCCTGTTCGAAGTCGGTGTCGGAGGCGGGGATAACGTCGAAGATCCAGCCGGAGAGCAGCTGCTCGATCGCTCCGTAGAACGACATCGAGGCGAACATCGGCGCGATGTCGTCGCGGAAGGCACCCGCGGCCTGGCCGTCCTCGACGATCTTCGCGATCGACTGGTAGGCGCGGCGGATCTCCGGCAGGTGCGTGCGCCCGAAGGAGTTGGCCGCGCGGGTGACCTCGACGATGATCACCTTCATCAGCTCCGGGTCGTGCCGGTAGGAGTCGACGATGAAAGAGGCGACCGCGGCCAGCTTCTCGCGCGGGGCGTCCCCCGTCCGGTCCGCCTCCTCGATCGCGCTCAGCAGCAGCGACCAGCGCTCGACGAAAAGCTCGTTGAGCACCTCGTCCTTGGAGCGGAAGTAGTGGTAGACGAGGCCGTAGGCGACCCCCGCCTCGTCGGCGATGTCGGAGACGCGGGTCGCGTGGAAGCCCTGGCGAGCGAAGACGCGGATCGCGGCGTCGAGGATCTGGCGGCGCTTGTCGACCGGCGGCGCTTTCGCCATCAGGCCCGCGCCTCCGTCAGCTGCGGCCAGACGTAGGTCTGGGGCCTGCGGTTGGCGAGCGAGGGCAGGGATTCGCGCACGCGCTCCTGGGCCGCGAGGTCGAGCTCGGCGGCGATGAAGCACTCCTCGTCGGGGGCGGTGGCAAGCACGGCGCCCCATGGGTCGACGATCGCCGAGCGGCCGTAGGACTCGTAGTGCGGCGGCGCCTCGCCGACCTGGTTGGGGGCGAGGACGAAGGCCTGGTTCTCGATCGCCCGGGCGCGCAGCAGGACCTCCCAGTGGTCGCGGCCGGTGGCAAGGGTGAAGGCGGAGGGGACGGTGAGCAGGCGCGCGCCGCGCAGGGCGAGGATGCGGAAGAGCTCCGGGAAGCGCAGGTCGTAACAGACGGTGAGGCCGGCGATCAGCTCGCCGAGCGGCGCGGTGACGATCTCCTCGCCGGCTTGCTCGTGGGCGGACTCGCGGTAGGAGACGCCGCCGGCGTCGACGTCGAAGAGGTGGATCTTGCGGTAGGTCGCGAGGTCCTCGCCCTCGGGCCCGAACAGGACCGAGGTGTTGAAGGCCTTCCCGCCAGCCCCGCTCTCGGCGATGCTGCCGGCGAGCAGGTGGACGCCGAGCTCCCGGGCCCAGCCACGGGCGGCGGTGAGGCTGGGGCCGTCGAGCTGCTCGGCGCCGGCTAGCAGCTCATCGCCCCCGGCCAGGAGGTTCCACTTCTCCGGGAGCGCGACGAGCTGAGCGCCGTCCGCTGCCGCCGCGCGGACCAAGCGCTCGGCAGCCTCGAGATTGCGGGCCTTCTCGGCGGTGGAGTTGAGCTGTACGGCGGCTGCGCGCATCGGGGTTCTCCGCCGACTTGCTGGCTGATTGACCAGTCAATCGACTGGGCCAGTATAGGTGGGCCGCAGTCAGTTGTTTGGGCCCGTTTGGCGCCTCCGAGGGACAGCGCCCGCGCCAAATTGCGCACGTGTTCCTGTGGTCGGCTGTTGGTTGCAGCGAAATCCGGGCCGGCAACCGTCTTTCACTCGGAGTGGTTTGACTACTACGAGACCGTCGTCTAGTCATAAAGCGAGTCCCAACGAGGGGCTAAATCGTCACGCGCCGGCCACCTATGAGGAGACCGGCATCAAAGGGAGGCTCACATGGCGAAGAAGACGCTGGTGCTCGCGGTCATAGCCGCTGCCTTAGTTGCTGTCGGAGTCCAAACGGCTTCGGCTGAATGGTTCGATGAAGGTAAAGCTCTGAAAAAAGAAGAAAACCCCATATTCAAACTTGAAGGCGATCTGAGGTTGAAAGGCAAAACGGGAACTGTCGAATGTCCTAAAGGTGTGTTTGCGTTCTTGGAACTTACAGGCGGAACCACAGACGGTCACCTCTCCGGACTCAACGTGAACATCCCAGAAGAATGCGAGGTTGAAGGTGGGCTGGTCCTTCTCACCGGCGGCACGACAACGCTGAGTTCGATGCAACTCACAGCCGGAGCCACAGCTGTCAACGACGAAGGAATCCGTATCGTGGTCAGCGGCGTCTCCCTGCACTACAAATTCAAAAATGGGTTCGCGGCGACGTTCACGTCGATCGCGGGCTCACCGCTCGTGGGCGTTCCCGATGCGGCAAAAAAAATTGGGAAAGTCTTCGTCACCGGCAAACTGAACTCCAATATCGGTGAAATGAGCGCCAGCGGTGTGCTGACCGTCCTCGCAGGGCCCAACGGCACATACGGGATCGCTTAGTAGACCTCGGCACACGAGGGTGCGCGCGTAACCCCTACAAGCTCATCTGCCGGCGCACGATCCAGTCGAAGACCGGCGTCGGCAGGAGCATCCGGGCGCGGGCGCCCATCTTGGCTTCGAGGCCGACCAGGTAGCGGGCGCGGGGGCGGCGTGCGGTCAGCGCGTGCTCGATCGCTTCCGCGACCTTCTCGGCGGGGATGCCGCGTTCGGCGGTGTCCCTGATCACCTTGCGGTAGCTCTCGATCGCCTCGCCATAGAGCGCTTCGCGCTCCGGCGTGGCGAGCTCGTCGGCGGTGCTCTCGCCCCGCTCCCAGATCGGGGTGTCGATCGAGCCGGGCTCGACGATCGCGACCCTGATCCCCCAGGGACGCAGCTCCTGCCGGAAGACGTCTCCCACCGCCTCGACCCCGAACTTGGCGGCGTGGTAGGCGCCGGTCAGCGGGAGGGCCACCCGGCCGCCGATCGAGCTGATGAAGACGATGCGGCCGCGGGCGGCCCGGATCGAGGGCAGCATCGCCTGCGTGACGGCGACGTGGGCGGTCATGTTGACCTCGATCTGACGGCGGAAGTCCTCGATCGCAAGCGTCTCCAGCGGGCCGGGAATGGCGACCCCGGCGTTGTTGACGAGGCCGTCGAGGCGTCCTCCCGTCTCGGCCTCGACCTGTTTTGCCGCCGCGGCGATCTGCTCGGCGTCGGTGACGTCGAGCCGCAGCGGTGTCAGGTGCTCGCTGCCGTCCCGGCGCAGCGAATCCGCGTCCTTCTCCTGGCGCACGCCGGCGAAGACGCGCCAGGCTGCTCGGTCCAGCCGCATCGCCGTCGCCCGGCCGATGCCGGTCGACGCTCCCGTGATCAGGACTGAACGCACGCCTCCAGGCTAGCGGCGCGGCGTAAGCTAAATATCGTGGTGGAGCTGAAGGACGACGGCGAGCGCAAGCAGGTAACGGTCCTCTTCGCCGACGTGAAGGGGTCGATGGACCTGGCCGAGGGGCAGGATCCCGAGGAGTGGCGCAAGATCATGCAGCGCTTCTTCTCGATCCTCGCCGACGCGGTCACCCGCTTCGAGGGCACCGTCGACAAGTTCACCGGCGACGGGATCATGGCCGTCTTCGGCGCCCCGGTCGCCCACGAGGACCACGCGCGCCGCGCCTGCTACGCCGCGCTGCAGATGCTCGACGACGTCTCCGAGTACGCCGGCGAGCTGCGCCGCACCAAGGGGCTCAACTTCTCCACCCGGATCGGGATCAACTCCGGCGAGGTCGTCGCGGGGGCGATCGGGGCCGGCACCGACGGCGAGTACACGGCGATCGGCCACACGGTCGGTCTGGCGCAGCGGATGGAGGCGCTGGCCGAGCCGGGCCGCGCTTACCTGACGGAGAGCACGGCGGAGCTGGCGAGCGGGTTCATGGAGCTGGAGGACCTGGGCGAGTTCGAGATCAAGGGAGCGAGCCGGCCGGTCCGCGTCTTCGAACTGGCCGGGGTCGGCTCGGCACGCAGCCGCCTCGACCTCTCCCGCACCCGCGGCTTCTCCCGCTTCGTCGGCCGCGACGAGGAGATGGCCGCGCTCGACGCGGCGCTGGAGCAGGCGGTGCGCGGCGAGGGCGCCGCGGTCGGGATCGTCGCCGAACCGGGAGTAGGCAAGAGCCGACTCTGCCACGAGTTCACCCAGCGCTGCCGCGAGCGCGGGATCGAGGTCTTCGAATGCCAGGCGCAGGCGCACGCCCGAGCGATCCCCTTCATGCCCGTCCTGCAGATGCTGCGCTCCTACTTCGGGATCCTCGACGGCGATCCCGAGCAGATCGTGCGCGAGAAGATCGCCGGCCGCACGCTGCTCCTGGACCCGGCCTTTGCCGACGACCTGCCGCTGCTCTTCGACTTCCTCGGCGTTCCGGATCCGGAGCGACCGCTGCCGCAGCTCAGCGCCGAGGCCAGGCACCGAGCCCTGCGCGCCGCGGTCTGCCGCCTGGTCCGCGCGCCGGGCCGCCGCAAGACGATGGTCGCGCTGGTCGAGGACCTGCACTGGATGGACGAGGGCAGCGCCGCCCTGCTCGGCGAACTGATCTCCTCGGTCGAGGGGACGCAGACGCTGGCGATCGTCAACTTCCGCCCCGAATACAGGGCCGAGTGGGCGACTGCCGCGACCTACCGCAGGCTCGCGCTCGAGCCGCTGGGCCCGGAGGACACGCGGGAGCTGCTGCGCGACCTCGCCGGCGAGGACCCCTCGCTCGACGGGCTCGCCGAGCTGATTCACGAGCGCACCGCCGGCAACCCGTTCTTCATCGAGGAGATCGTGCGGGCCCTGGGGGAGGCCGGCAACCTGGAGGGCGAGCGCGGCGCCTACCGGCTGGCGCACCCGGTCGAGGACGTGGTCGTCCCCGCCAGCGTGCAGACGGTGCTCGCGGCCCGGATCGACCGTCTCTCCCCGACGGCGAAGCGGCTGCTGCAGGCGGCGTCGGTGGCGAGCAAGGAGGTGAGCGAGCAGACGCTGGAGCTGGTCTCCGGCCTGGGTGAGCACGAGGAGTACGAGGCGGCTCTGGCGGAGCTGTTCGCCGGCGGCTTCCTCTTCGAGGCGGAGCTCTACCCGGAACGGGTCTTCGCCTTCCGCCACCCGCTCACCCGCGAGGTCGCCTACGGGACGCAGCTCGCCGACCAGCGCGCGGTCACGCACGCGGCGACCGCCCGGGCCCTGATCGAGCTCAACCCCGAGCGCCACGACGAGCTTGCAGCGCTGATCGCCAGCCACATGGAGCAGGGCGGCGAGGCCCTGGAAGCGGCCCGCTGGTCCGCCCGAGCCGCCTACTGGACGGGAACCAGCCGCCCCGCCGACGCGCTGCGCCTCTGGCGCACGACGATGGAGCTCGCCGACACCCTGGAGGAGAGCGAAGAGGCGACGTCGCTGGCGGTGATGTCGCGACTCCTGCAGCTCGACATGGCCTGGCGGCTGGGCATGGACGACGAGGAGGAAGCGCAGCTGATCGCCGAGGCGGAGGCGATCGCGACGCGTACGAACGACCTGCGCTCGCTCTCGCTGCTGAAGATGGCGACCGCGGCGCGGCCGGGCATGGCGCACCATGCGGACACCTGGCTCGCGGCGGTCGAGGAGACGATCCGGCTGGCCGAGGCATCGGGCGACCTGCACCTGCGGATCGCGATGCGCGCGGCAGGCGCCTACGCATACCTCTGCGCCGGCGAGTTCGACCGCTTCGACCGCGAGCTCGGCGTCGTGCTCGAGCTGGCCGGGGACGACCGGCGCGCCGGCGCCGGGATCGTGATCGGCAGCCCGGTCGCGTGGGCGGTGATGGCGAAGGGGCTCGTCCAACGCGAGTGGGGCCAGCTCGAGAAGGCCGAAGAGATGTTCAACCGGGCGCTGCGGATCGCCGACGAGGAGGGCGATCCGGAGATCGCCAGCTGGACCCGCAGCAACCAGGCTTTGCTGCTGGGGATGCGAGGAGAAGCCGAGGCCGGGGTCGCGCTCGCACGGCGCAACTGCGAGCTGACCGAACGGCTCGGAGATGTCTTCTCGCGAAGCCTGGCGGTGGCGAACCTCGGGGCGGTGCAGCTGCTGGCCGAGGAGTACGTGGACGCCCTCGATTCCTTCGAAGAGGCCGAGCGCGTCTACCGCAGCGCCGTGCCGGAGGGCGACGAGATGGAGTCCTGGCGCGACGCCCTGAGGGCGCAGGCCCTGGCCGGGGTCGGTCGCACCGAGGAGGGGATCGAGATGGCCGAACACTCGGTGCGGATCGCGCGCGAGCGCGGCCTGCGCTGGTCCCTCCCTCTCGCTCTGCTGGCAGTGGCGCGGACCCGCGCCGCGGCGGGCGCCGGAGGCGTCCACGAGGCGCTCGACGAAGCTGCTGCCGTGGCAGAGGAGACCGGCGCCGTCACCAGCCTCACCTCGATCGAGGAAGAGCGCGAGGCGCTCGCAACCTCGCGCTGAGCACCGGTGTGTCCTCAGCCGCGCTCGGCGCGGTGGCGCTCGAGCTCGGCGACCATCAGCTTGGTGTGCAGCGCGGCGATCAGGTCTTTGAGCGGCTGGGCGCCGGCTTCGAGCATCTCGACCACGCGCTCGGGCGGGACCTCGCCGGCGAGGCGGCTCATCACCACGTCGACCTCCTGGCGGACCAGCTCTTCGAGCGCCTCCTTGTAGCGGAGGGTGTCGTAGACAGTGAAGCCGATCTCCTCGTCGTAGCCGCCGGCCCGGAAGCGGCTGATCGCCTCGATGATCGTCACGTCGGAGGGCGAGTAGCCGCGGCTGTTGGGGGTGAGGACCTCGAGCTCGGCGAGGCGATCGAGGACCTCCTTGGGGACGCCGTAGCGCTCGCGCACCTCGGTGGCGCTGGTTCGCGCCCGCTCTCCGGCCAGCGCCCGGTCGAGGATCCGGTCCTCGAGCTCGAGCATCGCGTTGGCCCGCTCCGGGTCCGCGTCGAGTACCTGCTTGATCGCCTTCAGCGGCATGAAGCGCTCCTCCTGCAGGCGCTTGATCAGCTTGATCCGGTCGACGAACTCGGGCGGGTAGTAGGCCATGTTGCGGCTGGTCTTGACCGGCTCCGGGAGCAGGCCCTCGCGCAGGTAGTGCTTGATCGTCGGGGCGGGGACGCCGGAGGCCTCGGCCAGCTCGCCCATCCGCAGCAGCTCGGCGGATTTGGTGCTCACGCGCGGAACTCCGTCGGCTCGGCGGCGGTGGGGCCGGCGGCGGCGCCGGACTCGAGCATCGCGGCGATCTCCTCGTCGGCGTAGCCGGCCTCGCGCAGGACCTCCTCGGTGTGCTCGCCGAAGGCGGGCGCCGGGCGGGTCGGGTCGGCCGGCGTGCGGCTCAGCTTCACCGGGCTGCCGAGCTGGCGCACCGTGCCCAGCTCCGGCTGCTCGACCTCGACGACCATCTTGCGGGCGCGGACCAGCTCGGAGTCGAGCGCCTCGTCGAGGTCGTAGATCGGCTCGATGCAGCAGTCGTGCTCGTCGTTGAAGGCGAGCCACTCGTCGCGGGTGCGGGAGCGGAAGAGCTCGGCGACTTCGCGCCAGCCCTCGGAGCCCGGCGCCTCGAACTGCTTCTCGATCAGGTCGGGACGGCCGGCGCCGTTGCAGAGGGCGGCCCAGAACTTCGGCTCCAGCGCCCCGCAGCTGACCCAGCCGTCGGCGGCCTCGTAGGGCATGTAGCAGGCGAGCCCGCCGGCGAGCTGCTGCTCGCCGCGGCGCGGCACCTCGCCGTCGCAGAAGTAGCGGCCGGCGACCATCGCCAGCCAGGAGAGGGCGCCGTCGGCCATCGAGACGTCGACCATCTGACCCTCGCCGGAGCGCCGGCGCTCGTGCAGCGCCGCCATCACCCCGAAGGCCGCCATCAGGGCGCCGCCGCCGAGGTCGGCGATCTGCCCGGCCGACTGCACCGGCGGGCCGTCCTTGGCGCCGGTCAGGCCGAGCAGCCCGACCAGGCCGAGGTAGTTCATGTCGTGGCCGGCGCGCTGCGCGTAGGGGCCGTCCTGGCCGTAGCCCGTGATCGCGCAGAAGACGACCGCCGGGTTGGCCTCGCGCATGCGCTCGTAGCCGACCCCGAGCCGGTCGAGGACGCCGGGGCGGAAGCCGTCGAGAACGACGTCGTAGCGCTCGACCAGGCGCCGCAGCGCCTCGCGTCCCGCCTCGCTCTTGAGGTCGAGCCGGACCGAGCGCTTGCCGCGGTTGAGCGAGAGGTAGAGCGAGGAGCGGGTGCCGAGGGCCTGCTGTTCGTCCGTCCCGTAATAGGGCGGAGCCCAGCGGATGTAGTCGCCCATCCCGGTGTCCTCGACCTTCAGCACCTCGGCGCCGAGGTCGGCGAGCAGCAGCGAGCAGAAGCCGCCCGGCAGGAGCCGGGTCAGGTCGAGGACCTTGACGTCGCCGAGCGGCAGCTCGCGGCTCACTGCGGCTCGACCTCCACCGGGAACTCGACCGAGTTGGCGATGAAGCAGAGCTCGTGGGCGCGGCGGTGGAGCGCTTCGATCGCCTCGGGGGGCGGTGGGTCGCCGGCCCAGCGAATCCGCGGGCGCAGCGTCGCCGCGGTGAAGCGCTTGCCGTCGAGGACCCCGTCGGCGTCGTCTTCGTAGGAAGCGACCTCGAAGCCTTTTTTGCGCGCGAGCGCGAGGAACCAGAGCATGTGGCAGCTCGAGAGCGCCCCGACCAGGAGCGCCTCGGGGTTCGACTTGGTGTCGTCCCCGCCGAGCTCGAGCGCCGATGAGCTGGGCAGCGTCTGGGCGCCGAGCAGGACGTCGTGGGCGCGGAGGTCGTCCCCCTCGCCGCCGTTCCAGGAGACGCCGGCCCGGTGGATCGAGACCGCCACGCTCAGGCCTCCGCGCGCCTCGGCACTCCCAGCAGCTCCCGTGCCTCGGCGACGGTCGCGGCGCGGCGGCCGATGTCCTCGGCCATCTGGCGCGCCTTGCCGATCAGCTCGCCGTTCGACTTGCACATCTCGCCGTTGGGCAGGTAGAGGTTGTCCTCTACCCCGGCGCGGACGTTGCCGCCGAGGACCAGCGAGGCGGCGAGCAGCTTCCACTGGTCGCGCGAGATTCCGATCACCTGCCACTGGTTCGGCCCCTCCGGGCCACCCGGGATCTGGTCGGACATCAGGTTGACGTTCCGCGGGGTCGGGCGGATGCCTCCGACCACGCCCATCACAAGGGAGACCTGCAGCGGCGTGCGCTCGAGCAGCCCCATGTCGATCAGCGGGTCGAGGTTGGCGACGTGGCCGGAGTCGAAGCACTCGTGCTCGGGCTTGATCCCGAGCTCCTTCATCGCGGTGAGGAACTCGACGATCGTGTCGAAGCTGTTCTCGAAGACCGTCTTGAAGACGAAGTCCTGGCGCCGCTTCGAGTACTTGGCGTAGTTCATCGAGCTCATGTTCAGCGCGGCCACGTCGGGGCGGCAGGCGCGCAGGTACTCGATCCGCTTCTCGATCGGGATCCCGATCGCGCCGGTCGAGTAGTTGATGATCACGTCGCCGACCTCGGCGAGGATCGCGTCGGTGATCGCCTGGAAGTCCTCGACCTCGTAGGAGGGCGTGCCGTCGGGTTTGCGGGCGTGGATGTGAATCTGCGAGGCGCCCTCGTCGACGGCGCGGCGCGCCTCCGCCGCGTACTCCTCCGGCGTGTAGGGGATCGCCGGGCACTGGTCGCGGTTCGCGATCACTCCGGAGATCGAGCAGCTGATCACGACCGGGTCCTCGAAGCGGCTCATCCCAATCCTCCCGGGTCGATTTCTTCAGCTATAGGCTGAACAAGTCGACCCGCCCTCATACCGGCATCACGCCGTGGCGTTTCTTGGGCTTCTCGACGTGTTTGTTGCGGGCCATCCGCAGCGCCTTGACGATCGTCGGGCGCGTCTCGCGCGGGTCGATGATGTCGTCGATCACAGCGTTGCCGGCGGCGATGTAGGGGTCGATCTGCTGGCGCACGGCGTTCAACATCGCCTCACGAGTGGCCTCGGGATCGTCCGAGGCCTCGATCGCCGAGCGGCCGATGATTTCGACCGCGCCCTCGGCGCCCATCACCGAGATCTCGGCCCCCGGCCAGGCGACGATCAGGTCCGGCTCGTAGGCCTTGCCGCACATCACGTAGTAGCCGGCGCCGTAGGCCTTGCGGACGATCACGGTCACCTTCGGCACGGTGGCGCGGCTGACCGCGTAGAGCATCTTCGCGCCGTGGCGGATGATCCCGGCGTGCTCGACCTTGGCGCCGACCATGAAGCCGGGCACGTCCTGGAGGAAGACGAGCGGGATGTTGAAGGCGTCGCAGAGGTTGATGAAGCGCGCCGCCTTGTCGGCCGAGTCGTTGTCGAGGATCCCGGCCAGCTGCTTGGGCTGGTTGGCGACGATCCCGACCGGCTGGCCGCCGAAGCGGGCGAAGCAGGTGATCAGGGTCTTGGCGAACTTCGGCTTCAGGTCGAACCACTCGCCGTCGTCGACGATCTCGCGGATCACGTCGTACATGTCGTACGGCTGACGTGAGGAATCGGGGACGATCTCCAGCAGCTTCTCCGAGATCCGGTCGATCGGATCGGCGACCTCGGCGATCGGCGGCTTCTCCTCGCAGTTCGACGGGAAGAAGGAGAGGTAGGCCTTGACCTTGGCGATGCATTCCTCGTCGTCCTTGACCTCGAGGTCCCCCACCCCCGACTTGCGGCAGTGGACCTTGGCGCCGCCGAGGTCCTCCATCGAGATGTCCTCGCCGGTCACGGCTTTGGTCAGGTGCGGGCCGGCGAGCGCCATCGCGCCCTGGCCGGAGACCATCGGCACGAAGTCCGAGAGGGCCGGGATGTAGGCGGTGCCGGCGGCGCAGGGCCCCATCATCGCCGCGACCATCGGGATCACGCCCGACATTTCGACCTCCTCGCGGAAGAGGTGGCCGGAGCCGGCGAAGAGCGAGCCGGCCGCCTCCTGGATGCGGGCGCCGGCGCTGTCGAGCAGCCAGACGAACGGCATCCGCTTGGAGAGCGCCATCTCGCGCAGGCGGGTGACCTTGAGCTCGCCGGTCATCCCCATCGAGCCGGCCATCACGGTGAAGTCGTAGGCGGCGATGCAGCAGGGGCGGCCGTCGACGTCGCCCCAGCCGGTGATCACGCCGTCGGCGGGCGCCTCGACCCCGTCCATCGCCCGCTGGGCGAAGTGCGGGCGGCCGTGGATCCCCATCTCGACGAAGGTGCCCTCGTCGACCAGCAGGGCGATCCGCTCGCGGGCGGTCAGCTTGCCGCGCTCGTGCTGCTTGGCGATCTTCTCCTCGCCGCCGCCCAGCCGCGCCTTCTCGCGTCGCGCGTGCAGTTGATCGTTCAGCTCCGCCAGCGGGGCGGTTCCCGGGAGGAGGTGCTTCTCCTCTTGCTCCTGATCGGTGCTCGCCACTCCTACCTTCCCTTCCACTGGGGATCGCGTTTCTCGAAGAATGCGGTGACGCCCTCGACGATGTCCGCGGTGGTGAAGGTGAGCGAGAGCTGGGATCGCAGGAACTCGAGCGCGTCGTCGATCGCCATGTCCTGCTGGCGGTACATCGCGTCGTGGCCGAGGCGCATCAGCACCGGGCTCTTCGAGGCCAGCTTCGCCGCCCACTCGCCGACCGCGGCGTCGAACTCCGCCGCCGGGACGACCTTGTTGGCGAGCCCGTACTCGACCGCCTGCTCGGCGCTCAGCCGCTCGCCCAGCAGCATCATCTCGTTGACCTTCTTGCGCGGGACGTTGCGGTAGATGATCGACATGATCATGTAGGGGAAGGCGCCGACGTTGATCTCCGGCGTGCCGAAGGTGGCGCCCTCCTTGGCGATCACCAGGTCGCAGGAGAGGGCCAGCCCCATCCCGCCGGCCAGCACGTGGCCGTTGGCCGCGCAGAGCGAGGGCTTGCCGAGCCGCGGCATCAGCCGGAAGAACTCGAGGAAGAGGTCGGAGGCGAAGTGTTTGGCGACCAGCGGCACGTCGGCGGCGAACCCGCCGAGGTCGGCGCCGGCGCAGAAGACCTTGTCCCCGGCCCCGGTGAGGACGACGGCGCGCACCTCCTCGGAGGCCTTCGCCTCCTTCATCGCCGCGACCAGCTCGGCCAGCATCTGCCCGGAGAGCATGTTGCGTTTCTCCGGGTTGTTCAGGGTCACCGTGGCGACGCCGTCGGCGACCTCGTAGGCGACCAGCTCGTAGCTCCCCTCGCTCATCGGCGGCAACCATAGCCGACTTGTGCTGTAAGTGGGAAGTGCTACTGTCTACTCGCTTCTGGCGGCGCCTCGCCGCCGGTTCAACTACGAGCGGAGGAGAGAACAGTGGCGACCGCGACCAACGGCTCCAGCGTCATCAAGCCCGACCATGCAGCAGGGCGCAAGCACTTCATCTTCAGCCAGGAGCACGAAGACCTGCGCGAGTCGATGGAGTCGTGGGTGAAAAAGGAGATGTGGCCGCACCGCAACGAGTGGGAGGACACCTACTGGCCGAGCGAGAAGATGAAGCGGGCGGGCGAGCTCGGCTTCCTCGGTCTCTGCTTCCCGGAGGAGTACGGCGGTCAGGGCGGCGACTACTTCTACTCGCTGGTCCGCGCCGAGTGCATGAGCTACTCCGGCTCCGGCGGCACCAACATGGGCTTCGCGGTCCAGACCGACATGGTCCTTCCCCCGATCCACCTGCTCGGCACCGAGGAGCAGAAGCGGAAGTACCTCGAACCGGGTCTGAAGGGCGAGAAGATCGGCGCGCTCGGGATCACCGAGCCCGGCGCCGGCTCCGACGTCGCCGGGATCCGCACCACGGCGATCCGCGACGGCGACGAATACGTGATCAACGGCTCGAAGACCTTCATCACCAACGGCCCGCGGGCCGACTTCATCGTCCTCGTCTGCAAGACCGACCCGGAGGAGCGCCACGCCGGCATCACCCTCTTCGTCGTCGACCTGCGCGACGAGAACGGCGAGAAGGTCCCCGGCTTCACCGTCTCCGCCGAGCTGGAGAAGATGGGGATGCATGCCTCCGACACGGGCGAACTCGCCTTCGAAGACGTGCGCGTCCCGGCTGACGCCGTCCTGGGCGAGGTCGGCAAGGGCTTCTACCACATCGCCTGGGAGCTCCAGGGCGAGCGGCTGGTCGCCGCGGCCGGCTCCCACGCCGGCTGCGAACGGATGATCGAGAAGACCCTCGACTACGCGAAGGAGCGCGAAGCCTTCGGCCGCTCGATCGGCAAATTCCAGGCGATCCGCCACAAGTTCGCCGAGATGGCGACCAAGACCGAGGCGGCGAAGCAGTTCACCTACGCGACCGCCTGGCGCTTCGGCAACGGCGAGTACCCGGTGCGAGAGATCACCATGGCCAAGCTCTTCTCCTCGCGGATCGCCTGCGAGGTCGCCGACGACTGCATCCAGATCCTCGGCGGCTACGGCTACATGAAGGAGTACGAGATCGAGCGCGCCTACCGCGACGTCCGCCTCAACCGGATCGGCGCCGGCACCGACGAGGTGATGCTCGACGTGATCGGGCGGAGCTACGGGCTGTAGGCGAACGGAGCGTCAGAGGCGGGTGGCCAGAACAGCGATGACGGTGGCGGCGATGTTCGTTCCCCAGAGCTGGAACATGAGCATCCGGAGGTCCCGGATGTCTCGGTCGATCCGCTCCAGGGATCGGTCCAGGCTGTCGAACCTGTCCGTCAACCGCTCATCGGTCCACATCGTTCGCTGCTCCACCCCTTCCACGCTACAGCGCCAGGCCGCAAGGGAAATGCTTTGTCTGCAAATTCATCGTAGCGTCTCCGTGTCATGACCGGCACGGAGCGCGTCCGCTCCTACTACGAGGCGCTGAACACCGGCGACGCGGCGGCGGTCTCCGCCCATTTCACCGACGACGCGACCCACTACTACACCCGACTCGGCCCGCACCAGGGAGCGGAGACGATCGGCGGCTTCGCCGCGCTCGGCGTCTCCACGATCGACGCCCAGTGGTACATCGAGAACCTGATCGAGCAGGGTGACCAGGTCGCGATCGAGTGGACGATGACCTGGCGCGACCCGAAGAGCGGCGAGCGCCGCCTCGACCGCGGCGCCGAGTTCTTCCTGATCCGCGACGGCAGGATCGCCGAGGTGCGGGCCTACCACCACGGCGGCAAGAAGAACCCGCAGGGAGACCTGCTCGGCTTCGACCACGGCGGTCGCGGCTACACGATGCTCGAGGACTGGCAGGCGCCGGCAACGAGCGGCGGGGCCGACTCGTGACGGTGGTCAAGGACACCGGTGCCCGCGCCACCCTGCCCCCCTTCGGCGAGGAGCACGAGGAGCTGCGCGAAACTGTCCAGCGCTTCGTCGCCAAGGAGATCGCGCCGAACGTCGACGAGTGGGAGGCGGCGCGGGAATTCCCTCTCGATCTCTACTCCCGCTGCGCCGATCTCGGCTTCCTCGGCCTGAAGTTCCCGGAGGAGTACGGCGGCCAGGGCGGCACCCACCTGCACGACGCGGTCTGGGTCGAGGAGCTGGCGCGCTCCGGCGGCTCCGGCGGCGTCGCCGCCGGGCTCAACGCCCACGCCTCGATCGCGATGCCGCCGATCTTCAACTTCGGCACCGAGGAGCAGAAGCAACGCTGGCTGGTCCCCGGCATCGCCGGCGAGAAGATCGGCGCGCTCGGGATCACCGAGCCGGGCGCCGGCTCCGACGTCGCCGGGATCTCGACCAAGGCCGAGAAGGTCGACGGCGGCTACGTCGTCAACGGCTCCAAGACCTTCATCACCAACGGCGTCCGCGCCGACTTCCTCGTCTGCGCCTGCAAGACGACGCAGGAGGGCGGCCACGGCGGCATCTCCTTCCTCGTGCTGGAGCGGGAGATGCCCGGCTACGAGGTGGCGCAGAAGCTGGAGAAGATGGGCTGGCACTCCTCCGACACCGGCGAGCTGGCTTTCACCGACGTCGAGGTCCCGGACGAGAACCTGCTCGGCGAGGAGAACGGCGGCTTCAAGCTGATCATGGCCAACTTCGCCTGGGAGCGGCTGCTGATGGCGATCGGCGCAGTCGGTGCGATGCAGCGCCTGATCGAGATCACCGTCGCCTACGCTCTCGAGCGCGAAGCCTTCGGCAGGCCGATCGGCAAGTTCCAGGCGATCCGCCACCAGGTCGCCGAGATGGCGACCAAGGCCGAGGCCTCCCGCGCCCTCACCTACAACGCCCTGCGCCGCTTCCACGAGGGCCACGACTGCATCCGCGACGTCTCCATGGCCAAGCTCGTCACCCAGCGCGCCGTGCTCGAGATCGCCGACCAATCGCTGCAGGTCCACGGCGGCTACGGCTACATGCGCGAGTACGGCATCGAGCGCGCCGTCCGCGACGCCCGCCTCGGCCCGATCGGCGGCGGCACCGACGAGATCATGAAGGAGATCCTCGGCAAGCAGATGGGGCTGTAGTCGCCGCCCTCGAAGTGCCGTTCCTCTAAGAAACCAAGCCGTATGTCCCGGCGTTCGGCGCCAACACGTTCAAGCTGCCGGACACGTTGACTTTGCCCGCCGCCAGGGTCGAGTTGAGTTCGCCCGCCAACGTGGCGCTGCTCATGCTTGTCGCGTTGTCGGGAGTGCCTTTGAGGGGAGATCCCGCGATCGACGACAGCGTCAGTTTGAACCCGTTGTTGAACTCGTTGTGGAGCGTGACCCCGCTGATCTGCAATTCATTGTTGCCATCATTCTTATCTGTAGGGGTTCCTGTCAGCGTTACGCTTTTCAGCGTTGTGGTCCCGCCGGTCAGGAGGACGAGCCCGCCCGAGACCTCGCATTTGCTTGGCCCCTCGACCCCGAAGGTCAGCACATGCCCGTCTGTCGTGCCCCCTGTGAGCTGCACTTTGGATGTGCCGGTGTTGCAGTGCACGCCGCCTCCCGAGCTGGTGAAGGCGACTGTGCCTGTGACTTCGAAGGTCGGGTTTTCGCCCGCTTTGAGGGCCGTGCCTTTGTCGTACCATTCCGCCGGAGCTGCTTGCGCGCCAAATGCGCAGAGGCTCAGGACGACCGCTAACGCCCGCATCGTCTTCCTCATGAGAGAAGGAGTAGCTGACGCGCCTGATGCACGGCGCCGTGCCTAGGCGAAGCAGTCCAGCTCGCCCGCGACTGCGCGGGCAGGCTTGATTTGATGCTGCACCGATCGAATGCGGCTTTGGCACGCTCGCGGATCCGAGCGTGCACCGAATCAAGGACGAATCATTCGGGTACTGCGGTCCGGACGGAGAGCGCGTGGATCGTTCCGTCGTCGAAGCGCTCCTTGACGGCTGCCTTGACCATCCGGTGCTGGTCGATTCGGGAGAGGCCCTCGAACTGGGGGGCGGTGACGACGGCGCGCAGATGGTCGCCGGCGCCCGTTTCGTCGCTGATCTCGACGATGGCGCCGGGCAGCGCAGCTTCGATCATCTGCACGAGCTCCGGGAGGTCGGCCATGGCGCGAACTCTATGCGATCCGAGCTCCGCGAAAACCGAAGACCCGCACGCTCCTCAGGCGCGCGGGTCTCAATGCTGATGGCCGAGCTAAGACACGAGGCCGTATGTCCCCGACGCTTCCCCGAGGATGTTTCCGGAAGCCTGAACAACCACGGGGGAGGCGCTGAGGTTGTTGTTTAGTGTGCCTTCCGCCGTGCCCCCGGTTGCCGCTGTTAGGTCATCGGGAGTTACAGTGATAGGTGTGGTGACTGTTGTTGTTGTTGTTATGCCTTCGATTTTCTCTGTAATTGTACATTCGGGAGGAGTGGAGAGCGTGAGTTTGAAACCACTGTTGAATTCTATGTGCCAGTTGATGTTGAGAAGCTCGATCACTTTCCCGTTGTGATCCGCTGTCGGCACGCTTGTGAGCTGTGCGGCTTTCACGGATGTGGTGCCGCCGGACAGAAAGACCAAACCGCCGGAGACCTCACACGTTTTTGTGTTCTCGGCTTCATATGCCACTAGGTGCCCGGTTGTCGTTCCCCCTGTGGCCCGCACCGAGATTGTGCCGGCGGGGCAGTGGACCCCAAACGTGGGTCCAATAAAAGTCACTGTCCCTGTCATTTCGACGACCGGGTTTTCGCCGGGTTCGAGGGCGATGCCGTTGTCATACCATTCGGCGGAGGCACTCTGGGGCATCAGCAGTACGGCTAAGCCGAGGATTAGTAGAACGATCATCTTCTTTCGCATTCTCTCTCCCTTTGGTAGTGAAGTGGGAAGGAGTAGCACGGAAAGATGCAAGGCTCCAAGAAACCGCAGTGGTAGGAAGACGCAGGACCGCTTGGGAGTGAAAGCCCCTGCATTTCCGCAGGCTGGGGCCACGCGGTCGCAGAACTGCGCGCGCAAACGGCTGCAGCCTCGGCCTGTCAGCGACGAGTGTCTAATCAGACCCACGCACCGGAACGCGCGTGGGTCTTTGATTGCGAGTGCCGATCTTGCGATGCTGTATTTCGATCATCGCTTCGAGTTCCGCTAGGTCTGCCACGAAACGGGGATTCAATGCAGGTGTCCGGCACTCAGGGGGTTCGCTATGAAACAAGCCCGTATGTACCCGCTTTGCCTCCAAGGACGCTTTGGGTACCGGCCATCGTGACTTCTGATTCCCCGGGGAATTCGCCGAATTTCGCCTGCAGCCTGCCGCTGAGAGTCAATTTGCCGATTCCTGTCGTGTTGTCGGGCGTGGCAACCATCGGCTGGCCGGCCATCGAGATCAGGGTCACGGTTAAGCCCGTGCATTCCACATCGAGGTCGACGTTCGTGATCCGGATGTTGGCCCCTCCGTTATTGATCAGTGTTGGAGTGCTTGTGAGGTTGAAGCTCTGAATCGTTGTCGTCCCTTTGCAGAGAAGAGCGAGGGGACCCACAATCTCGCATTTGTCTGCTTCCTCTGCATTGATGGTGCTGATATGCCCGTCTGTGGTGCCGCCGATCAGTTCGAGTTCCATGACTCCGGCATTGCAATGGACGCCCCCGTTCGGGCTCGTAAAGGCAAATGTCCCTGTGAGGGCGATAACGGGATTTTGCCCGTTGGTTAGCGGGACTCCTTTGTCATACCAGTCGGCCTCGGCAAGCTGAGTAGCGACAGATGAAAGGATGAGCACGAGCGTAAACAGAGAAGCTAGCCTCTTCATTGGCCCTCCACAGATGGCGGCTGTGCGGTCTTGGTTTGAGGGTGGCAGGAATCGAGTCGCCCAGCACACTCAGATAAATGATGTGTCTCTCTCCACGTGAGTCTTGCGGCGTTTCGCCTGCATGGCAGGTGAGAGCGTTTGCCACGCGCGTCGATCCACGCGGGTGACGGCCGGTTTTTGGAGAGGTCCCACGCGCCTGGCGGTGCGTGGGACCGACGAGGTAGGGATCGCTAGCTAGGGCGCGATGCCATATGTGCCGGAGTCTTCCCCAATCTTCGGCGAAACCTAGGCGACGGTTTCGTGTCTATTCGCGTTGCGCTCGCGAGGCTTCGGCTCGAGCCGTACGGGCGCGGCCGAGAGCGCCTGAACGCGCAGGTCGCTCCAGGTGAGGCCCTCGCGGACGAGGGCGGGGAGGCCGAGCGCCACGGCGGTGGCGATCTCGACGGCTTGGAGGATGACGCCGTAAGCGAGGGCGTCGGCGGTGCTGATGTCGAATCCGGTGTGCAGGACGCTGATCACGGCCAGCTGGAAGACGCCGATATTGGAGGGCGTCGCAGGGACTACGGCGGTGACATTGACGGCAAAGAGAACGGCGGCGGCAGCGCCGATCCCCGCCTGTCCGTCGAGGCCGAGGGCATAGAGGAGGGCCCAGCAGGCCGCCAGCTGGATCGCCCAGGCTCCTAGCTGGGCGGCGGCGGCAGCGAGTCCCTGGCGCGGGTCGCGGAAGACCGAGAGGCCGGCTCGCACCTGGAGCAGCGCCCGGTGCAGGGATGCGCCGAGCCTCGCCAGGCGACCGCTGCCGTTTCGTCGCATCAGCATCGGCGCGACGAGGACCACGAGCAGCAGGGCCAGGGGAACGAGGCTGAAGACGAACAGCTTCTGGGTGCCGGAATGGAAGAGCGGCGTGGTCGAGACGATGATCACGCCGAGCATTGCCAGCGCCACCAGGTTGAGCATCGTCTGCGAGACCAGGGTCCCCAGCAAGACGGGGAAGGTTTCCCGCACGCGGCCGGTGCGCCGCGCCAGAGCCAACGCACGCGCCGGCTCTCCCAGGCGCGCAGGCAGGGTGGCTGACATCAGCACGCCGATCATCGTCGCCGAGGTGACGTCGCGGCGGCGCAGCGGCCGGTTCGGCAGGGCGGCGCGGGCGATCCAGTACCAGGAAGCGGCGCGGAAGAAGAGGGAGAGAGCCATCAGGGCGCAGGCGACGAGGACCCAGGTGAGGTTGGAGCGCACGATGCTCTCCACGACCTTGTCGACGCCGATCTTCTGGGCC
>Ga0196962_10000097_pt1 | contig 56408 bp, 57 predicted proteins | sample S3v_20metaG_FD_183186 | JGI IMG/M metagenome (GOLD analysis project Ga0196962, IMG submission 183186) | Soil microbial communities from Anza Borrego desert, Southern California, United States - S3+v_20 | ecosystem: Environmental > Terrestrial > Soil > Desert | place: USA: California | collected...
GGCCTCGGGCCGCCGAAGCCGCCCCCGCCGCCGCCGCGATATCCGCCGCCGCCGCCACCGCCGCCGAAGCGGTCGCCGCCGCCCCCGAAGCGATCGCCGCCTCCGCCGAAGCGGTCACCGCCGCCGCCGCCGAAGCCGCCTTTCTCAAACCCGCCGCCGAACTCGTCACCGCCGCCGATATTGTCGCGCTTGTCTCTGCCGCGACCGCCGCGCTCTCCGCGGCGCCCTCTGTCGAAACCCATCTGATTCAGATACTTTCCAGTGCCCAATCCCCTGTTAGAACCACCGCGTCGGGCAGAACGCGCAAAGGTCTTCGCGCCGGACCGCTGGCGCACCGTCGAGTCGCATAGCCGAAAACTTGCTCAGGAGCGAGGGGCATTCGACTCCGGAGCCTCGGGCGCCGCATGCCGCCGCCCCCGGCGCGCCAGAGCGCGATGGACGATGACCACGACGGCGCCGATCGCCAGCCCGACCAGCCCGGCTCCGGCCGCGCCCACGATCCACTCGACGAGGCCGGCGAGCGCCGGCACGGCATGGGCCGCGGCCTCCGCCGCATCGTGGATGACATGGGCGGGTCCGGCGATTCCGAAGACTTCGAGGCCGTGGACGATGATGCCGCCGCCGACCCAGATCATCGCGGCGATCCCGACCACCGAAAGTGCGGCCATGACCCGCGGCATGGCGTGCACCAGGCCGCGGCCGAGCGCTCGCGAGCCTCGGTCCCGACGCTCCGCGAGGTGCAGGCCGACATCGTCCATCTTCACGATCAGGCCGACGGCGCCGTAGACTCCGAGGGTGATGACGACGGCGACCAGCGCGAGGATTCCCGCCCGCAACGGGAAGGGCTCGCCCGCCACCTCGGCCAGCGCGATCGCCATGATCTCCGCCGAGAGGATGAAATCGGTGCGGATGGCGCCGCCGACCATCTCGCGCTCATGCTCGGCGCTGTTGAGCTCGGCGGCGATCTCGGCGAGGCTGTGGTCCTTGTCCGCCAGCGAATGCCAGACCTTCTCGGCCCCCTCGTAGCAGAGATAGGCCCCGCCCAGCATGAGCAGCGGCGTGATCGCCCAGGGCAGCAGCGCGCTCAGCGCCAGGGCGACCGGCAGGATGATCAGAAGCTTGTTCTTGAGCGACCCCTTGGCAATGCGCCAGATGATCGGCAGCTCCCGGTCGGGCGTGAAGCCGGTGACGTAGCGGGGCGTCACCGCGGTGTCGTCGACGACCACCCCGGCCGCCTTGAAGCCGGCCCGGCCGGCGGCGGCGCCGATGTCGTCGATCGAGGCGGCGGTGAGCTTGGCGATGGCCGCGACGTCGTCGAGCAGTGCGGCAAGTCCACCGGGCATGGGCAGGGCCTTCAGGCGTTGGCGATGCCGCCCTGTGACGGGCTCGGGCGCGGCGATCAAGGGCGCGCATCGGCCGGTGCCGTCGAATCCGCGCATTGAGCCGCCGGTGCCTTTCGCCTATCTCGGACCGCAAATGAGCGTTCATTTCCACGAGGAAGACCTGCCGGAGGGCGTGCTCGGGCCCGGCCCGATCGCGGTCGACACCGAGACGATGGGCCTTCAGCTCGCCCGCGACCGGCTCTGCCTGGTCCAGATTTCCGACGGCGGCGGCGACGAGCATCTCGTCCGCTTCGGCCCCGGCAGCCGCTACGACTCGCCCAATCTCAAGGCGGCGCTGGCCGATCCGGAGCGGCTGAAGCTCTATCATTTCGCCCGCTTCGACCTGGCTTCGATCCATGCCTATCTCGGCATCGTCGCGGCGCCCGTCTATTGCACGAAGACCGCCTCGCGCCTGGTCCGCACCTACACCGACCGCCACGGCCTCAAGGACATCGTCCGCGAGGTGCTCGGCCAGGAGATTTCCAAGCAGCAGCAGCAGACCGACTGGGGCGCTCCCGAGCTCTCCGACGCTCAGAAGGATTATGCCGCCTCCGACGTGCGCTACCTCCACGCGCTGAGGGAGAGGCTGGACGAGCGGCTCGAGCGGGAGGGGCGGACGGGCCTCGCGCGGGCCTGCTTCGATTTCCTGCCGCACCGCGCCCTGCTCGATCTCGCCGGCTGGGCCGATCAGGACATCTTCGCCCATGTCTGAGCTGGCCGAACGCGAACGCTTGGTGAAGCGCGGCTGGGCGGCGCCCGGCGGAGTCCACGATCACCTGATCCGGCTGATGAAGATCGTGCTTCCGGCCGCGATCGGGGTCGTGCTCGCCTTCCTCGCCTTCGCCCCGCTCGAGGAGAAGCAGGAGGTCAGCTTCCTGCTCGACAAGAACAAGGTCGAGCATGCCGAGGAGCGGATGCGGGTCGAATCGGCCCAGTATCGCGGCCAGGACGCGCGCGGCCGGCCGTTCGTCCTCAACGCCCGCTCGGCGCTCCAGCAGAGCTCGTCGGTCCCGGTCGTCGACATCAGCGACATGAGCGCTCGGATCCTGCTCGACGAGGGGCCGGCCCGGCTCCAGGCGCCGCGGGCGCGCTACCATATGGAGCAGGACCGGGTCGACGTCCTCGGCCCGATCCTGTTCACCGCCGCCGACGGCTACAGCCTGGCCACCCGCGACGTCGTCGTCGACCTGCGCGCGAGGACCCTCGCCAGCCGCGGCGCGGTCGACGGACACATGCCGTTGGGGCGGTTTTCCGCGGCCCGGCTCGACGTCAATCTGCCCGAGCGGCGCGCCGTGCTCTCTGGTCGCGCACGACTTCTAATCGTCCAGGGAGGCGTAAGATGAGCCGCTCCCCCACGCTCGGACTGGGGGCGATCCTGCTCGGCCTCGTCGCCGCTCAGGCGGCGTCCGGCCAGGCTGGCGGCTCCGCCCTCAAGGGCCACGACACCGACGCGCCGGTCGACGTCGCGGCCGATCGCATCGAGGTTCAGGACCGGGCGGACCGGGCCATCTTCTCGGGCAATGTCGAGGTCAGGCAGGGCAATCTCCAGCTCAGCACCGCCCGCCTCACCGTCGCCTATGCCAGCGCCGGCGGCATCGAGATCAACCGGCTCGAGGCGACCGGCGGAGTCGTTCTGCGAAGCCCGTCCGAGACCGCCCGAAGCCAGTTCGCCATTTACGACCTCGACCGGCGGCTGGTGACGATGATCGGCGGAGTCACCCTCACCCGCGGGGAATCGCACGTCCAGGGCGGGCGGCTGGTCCTCGACCTCGATACCGGACGGGCGGTGATGGACGGCGGCGCGGCGGGGGCGCCGGGGACGAACGCCACGGGGGGCCGGGTCACCGGCCGCTTCAGCGTTCCCCGGCGCTCGGGCAATTGAGCCGCTCGGGCGGGGACAGTTACTTGTCCCCCCGTCGGAAGACGGAACGAGAGGCCCGTGCGACAAGTAACTGTCCCCATCGGCTCCTCCATGCAAGACTCTTGCCGGTTGAGGCCGCGGCCTCGATCGCCTACCTTGAACGTGGGATAGCGGAGCGCGAATGAACGAGACCCTCGCCATCGAAAGACCCGAAGTCGAAAGCGCCGTCGGCGACCTGTCGCGCGGCCTCTCGGTGGTCGCCATCGCCAAGGCCTACGACAAGAAGGCGGTGCTGACCGACGTCTCGCTCGGCGTCGACCGCGGCGAGGTCGTCGGCCTGCTCGGGCCCAACGGCGCCGGCAAGACCACCTGCTTCTATTCGATCATGGGCCTGGTCAAGCCGGACAGCGGCCGAATCCTGCTCGACGGCGAGGACATCACTGGGCTTCCGATGTACCGGAGAGCCATTCTGGGCCTCGGCTATCTGCCGCAGGAGACGTCGATCTTCCGCGGGCTTACCGTGTCCCAGAACATCATGGCGGTGCTCGAGGTGGCCGAGCCCGACAAGCGGGCGAGGCGGGAGCGGCTCGAGCAGCTGCTCGCCGAATTCCACATCGAACCGTTGCGCGATGCCCCGGCCATGGCCTTGTCCGGCGGCGAGCGGCGGCGCTGCGAGATCGCCCGCGCCCTTGCGGCCAATCCGTCGATCATGCTGCTCGACGAGCCCTTCGCCGGCATCGACCCGATCTCGATCCAGGACATTCGGGACCTGATCGGCGAGCTGAAGAAGCGCAACATCGGAGTCCTCATCACCGACCACAATGTCCGCGAGACTCTCGACATCGTCGACCGCGCCTGCATCATCTATGGCGGCCAGGTCCTGTTCGCGGGCAGCCCCGATGACCTGGTGCGCGACCCCAATGTGCGGCGCCTCTACCTGGGCGAGAGCTTCGAGCTGTGACATGCCGCGACGAGGCCCATCCTCTCAGCGGACCCCAGCCTTCGCCGGGGTGAGCGGGACGGCCTGATGGCGCTCGGTCCCCGCCTCGACCTTCGCCAGTCGCAATCGCTGGTGATGACTCCGCAGCTGCAGCAGGCCATCCGGCTGCTCGCGCTTTCGAACCTCGAGGTGGAGAGCTTCATCGCCGAGGAGCTGGACAAGAATCCCCTCCTCGATACGGGCGGGGGGGCCGAGATCGAAGCCCCGGCGGAGCCCAACGAGGCCGGCGACGCGCCTTCCGAGCCCGCGACCGTCGACGAGCTGGTGATGAGCGGCGACGGCATGGCGGATGCGCCGCTCGACATGGATCTCAACAGCGAGGATTTCCACCAGGATAGCGCGGCCGATTCAGGGATGGGGCTCGACGGCGGCCTCGGCCTTGGCGGGACGGGCAGCGGCGGCTCCGGCGGCAGCGAGGACGGCCCCGATTTCGACAGCTTCGAAGGCGCGTCGCTTTCGCTGCACGAGCATCTTCGCCACCAGGCCGGCGAGGCGCTTTCCGGAGCGGACCTGGTCATCGCCGACCAGATCATCGACCAGATCGAGGAGACCGGCTGGTTCCTCGGCTCACTGCTCGACATCGCCCAGCGCCTCGGCGTGCCGCTTTACGAAGTGGAGCGAGTGCTGGCGGTCATCCAGACCTTCGACCCGGCCGGGGTCGGCGGGCGCAGCCTGGCGGAATGCCTCGCCCTCCAGGCCAAGGACGCCAATCGCTACGATCCCGCAATGGCTCGGCTGATCGGCAATCTCGACTATCTCGCCAAGGGGAACCTGGCCGCCCTGCGCCGGATCTGCGGCGTCGACGAGGAGGATCTCGCCGACATGATCCGCGAGCTGCGCGGCTACGATCCCAAGCCGGGCTGCCGTTTCCTGCCCTCGTCCCGAGTCGATGCGATCATTCCGGACGTGTTCGTCGCGCGGCGCGGCGCCGGCTGGGCGGTGGAGCTCAACAGCGCCACTCTGCCCCGGCTGCTCGTCAACCGCTCTTATTATCTCGAGCTGGCGAGCGGAGCCCAGGACCGCAAGTCCAAGGCGTGGCTGTCGGAATGCCTGCAAAGCGCCAACTGGCTGATGAAGGCGCTCGACCAGCGCGCCCGCACCATCGTCAAGGTGGCGAGCGAGATCGTCGCCCAGCAGGAGGGATTCTTCCGCCACGGAGTCTCGCACCTTAAGCCGCTGACGCTGCGCACGGTGGCGGACGCGATCGGAATGCACGAATCGACCGTCAGCCGGGTCACCTCGAACAAATATCTCGCCTGCGACCGCGGCCTCTACGAGCTCAAATATTTCTTCACCAGCGGCATCCAGAGCAATGACGGCGGCGACGCGGCCTCCTCCGAGGCCGTGAAGAGCCGGATCAAGGCGCTGATCGCCGCCGAGGGGCCGGTATCGATCCTGTCGGACGATCAGCTCGTCGACATGCTCAAGGCCGAAGGCTTCGACATCGCCAGGCGAACGGTGGCCAAGTATCGCGAGGCGCTCGGCATCGGCTCCTCGGTCCAGCGCCGCCGCCAGAAGGCGATCGGGCGGGCCGCCTGAGGCATAGAAAGGGACGAGGATCATGCTGGCGATCGCCGCTTTGCTGATGGTCTCGGCGGCTCCGCCGGCCGGTCCGGACTGCCAGGCGGCCATGGGCGGCCTGTTCGCCGACGAGGAACCCGCCTTGCCGGAGCCGGTCGACGGCGCCGCCCTGGCCGGGCGGGACGCGCTCCTCGCGCTTCGGCGATCCCGCGGGGACGCGCTGATCGTGGTCAATGGCGGCGACTTCTCAGGCGCCGACCTGCGCGGCGCTCGCCTTCACAATATCTGTTTTGTCGAGACCGACCTTGCCGGCAGCGACTGGCGCGGCGCCGAGGCGCCGGGGATCGGCTTCGTCCGGGCCAATCTCGAGCGGGCTAATTTCGCGGGGGCGAGGCTTCCGCGAATCCTGCTGCGCGAGCCGAACATGAAGGATGTCGACGCCTCGGGCGCCGACCTGTCGGAAGGGAAGCTCGACGGCGGCTGGGGCGGAAGCCTCGAGGCCGCGCGCTTCGATCGCGCCAACCTGCGGGGGTTCCGCTTCGATTGCGGAATCACGATCGGCGACGGCTGTCCGCTCGACCAGGATATCAGCTTCCGGGGCGCTGACCTGAGCGGAGCCAGCCTCAACAGCTTCTCGGGCTCGGGCGAATGGGCCGAAGCGCGCCTCGACCGGACCGAAATCTCGCTCAACCAGCTGCGCGAGATGAATGCGGCGCGAATAGCCGGCCCCGTCCTCCTCGCCGGCGGCGACGCCAGTGTGGAGCTGTCGCCCGCCGAGCACGCCGCGCTCCTGCCTCGAATCCGCATGCCGAGCGAGGCCGAGCGGCCCTCCTTCGACTGCGGCCGAGCTCGAAGCGCCGCGGAGCGCGAGATTTGCGGCGAATTGGGCGGAACGCTTCGGGCGCTCGATCTCGCCGTCGCCGGCCTCTATCGGCAGGCCTTGGCGGTAAACCCCGGCGTCGCCGAGGCCCAGCAGGCCTGGCTGCGCGAGCGCGACCGGTGCACGGCGAGCGAAGCGGCGACTTTGTCCTGGTGCCTCGAGCGAAGCTATGAAGTGCGCAAGGCGGAGCTGATCGCCGCCGTCGGCCCGCCTTCATGGGCGATTCCCGGGGCGGTGGCGCTGTTCATCGAGCCTCGGGTGGATTTCGACCCGCCGTTCGCCGACGAGCCGCTCTACCGGCGCCTTCTCCCGGTCATCGTCGGCGCCGCTTTCTCGCGGGCCGTCGTGCGGGTCAATCCCGACGGGACGATCGATGCCCGCGGCGAATCCGTCGGCGCCAACGCCCATACATGCACCCTCACCGGCGACGGCCTTCGCTTCGATTCCGCGACCGGCTGGTATTCCGGCGAACGGCGCGCCGAGGAATCCGATCCGCCCGAATGGCGCGGCCGGCCGATGCGGGTCCTGCAATTCTGGGGCGACCGCCTGGAAGTCTTCCAGGGCGGCCATGCGCGCGGCGCCGGCGAAGGCGATCCGCGCTACAGCGACTATGCGAGCTGCGGAGCCCGCGCCGGCTTCGGAGAGATGATCCGCGTGCCGGTCGAGGAGGACGAAGCGCGCCGGATGTTCGAAACCTACAGCGAGCTGGACTGAGGAAATGACGGCGCCCGCCCGTTTTTCCGGGCGAAGCGGAAATGCGATGGCCGAGCCGCACCGGCAACCAGTATAGGGGCGGCGGCGGCGGCGGCAGGACCGACCGGGCGGCGCTTCCCATCCCCGCCGCTCTGTGCTTTAGGCGCGGCCCATGAACATCCACGAATATCAGGCCAAGGACCTGCTCGCCAAGTTCGGCGTGCCGGTGCCCGCGGGCCACGCCGCGATGAGCGTCGAGGAGGCCGCGGCGGCGGCCAAGAAGCTGCCCGGCCCGCTCTACGTGGTCAAGGCGCAGATCCACGCCGGCGGGCGCGGCAAGGGCAAGTTCAAGGAGCTCCCGGCCAAGGCCAAGGGCGGCGTCCGCCTCGCGCATTCGGTGAAGGAAGTGCGCGCCCACGCCCAGGAGATGCTCGGCAAGACGCTGGTGACGGTGCAGACCGGGCCGCAGGGCAAGCAGGTCAACCGGCTCTACGTCACCGACGGCGTCGACATCGCGCAGGAATTCTACCTTGCCCTGCTCGTCGACCGCAAAAGCGGCCGCATCGCCTTCGTCGTCTCCACCGAAGGGGGGATGAACATCGAGGAGGTGGCGCACGAGACTCCGGAGAAGATCCGCACCTTCGGCATCGATCCCGCGACCGGTTTCATGCCGCATCACGGCCGCGCCGTCGCCCACGCGCTCGGCCTGGAGGGCGACCTCGACAAGCAGGCCCAGCATGTCGCCCGATTGCTCTACGAAGCCTTTCTCGGCAGCGATGCGAGCCAGATCGAGGTCAACCCGCTCGCCGTCACCGAAGACGGCCGGCTGCTCGTGCTCGACGCCAAGATCGGCTTCGATTCGAACGCCATGTTCCGCCACCAGGATCTGGAGGAGCTTCGCGACGAGAGCGAGGAGGATCCGATGGAGCTCGAGGCGTCGAAGCACGACCTCGCCTACATCAAGCTCGACGGCAATATCGGCTGCATGGTCAACGGCGCCGGCCTCGCCATGGCGACGATGGACATCATCAAGCTGAACGGCGCCGAGCCGGCCAACTTCCTCGACGTCGGCGGCGGCGCCAGCAAGGAGAAGGTCACCGCGGCGTTCAAGATCATCCTCTCCGATCCCGCCGTCGAGGGCATATTGGTCAACATCTTCGGCGGAATCATGCGCTGCGACATCATCGCCGAGGGGATCATCGCCGCCGCGCGCGAGGTCGAGCTCAACGTCCCGCTGGTCGTCCGGCTCGAGGGCACCAATGTCGAGGAGGGCAAGGCGATCCTCGCCGATTCCGGCCTCGCCATCGTCCCCGCCGACGACCTCGGCGACGCCGCCCGCAAGATCGTCGCCCAGGTGAGCGAGGCGGCCTGACATGGCGCTTCGGCCCTCAAGCGTCTGCGGAGTGATTCTCGTCACCGACGATGTCGAGCGGCTGGCGGCCTTCTACCGGGACGTCCTGGGCCTGCCCCTCGAGCGGGAGGAGCATTCGGGTCTGCCGGTCCATTACGGCGTGGACGTCGGGACGACCCATCTCGGCATCCATCCGCCCGCAAGCTTCGGCCGTGTCGAGGCGCGCGCCGGCGGGACGGTCGTCGCGCTTCAGGTAGACGATCTCGACGCCTGCCTGGCCGGTCTGGCGGCGAATGGCATCGAACCCGCAATAGCCAAGCATGACGAAGGATTCGGCCCGGTGGCCGCCGTCGAGGATCCGGATGGGAACCTGATCGAGCTGGTGGAGCTGAGCTACGATTTCGAAGAGGAAAGAGCATGAAGCTGCTGGTCGCGGTCAAGCGGGTGATCGATTTCAACGTCAAGCCGAGGGTCAAGGCCGACGGCAGCGGAGTCGATCTCGCCAACGTCAAGATGAGCATGAACCCGTTCGACGAGATCGCGGTCGAGGAGGCGATCCGGCTCAAGGAGAAGGGCGTCGCCGCCGAGATCGTCGCCGTTTCGATCGGCCCGCAAAAGGCCCAGGAGACGCTGCGCACCGCGCTCGCCATGGGCGCCGACCGGGCGATCCTCATCCAGACCGACGACGAGCTCGAGCCGCTCGCCGTCGCCAAGCTCCTCGCCAAGGTCGCCGAGGAGGAGCAGCCGGGCCTGTTCATCCTCGGCAAGCAGGCGATCGACGACGATTCGAACCAGACGGGCCAGATGCTCGCCGCACTGCTCGGCTGGCCGCAGGGCACCTTCGCCTCGAAGGTCGAAGTGGAGGGAGACTCGGTCAGCGTCACCCGCGAGGTCGACGGCGGGCTCGAGACGGTCAAGCTCAGGCTTCCGGCGATCGTCACCACCGACCTCAGGCTCAACGAGCCGCGCTACGCCTCGCTGCCGAACATCATGAAGGCCAAGTCCAAGCCCCTCGCCCAGAAGACGCCGGCCGACTACGGCGTCGACACCGCGCCTCGGCTCACCATCGTCAAGGTGGCCGAGCCGTCCAAGCGCCAGGCCGGGGTCAAGGTCGGCTCGGTCGACGAGCTCATCGACAAGATCAGGGAAACGGGAGTGATCGGATGAAGACGCTCGTACTCGTCGAGCATGAGGAGGGGCAGGTCAAGGACGCGACCCTCGCGGTCGTCACCGCCGCGGCCAGGCTGGGCGAGGTCCACCTGCTCGTCGCCGGTCACGGTGTCGGCGGAGTCGCCGAGCAGGCGGCTCGGATCGCCGGCGTCGGCAAGGTCCATGTCGCCGACGATGCCGCCTACGCCCATGGGCTCGCGGAGAATGTCGCTCCCCTCGTGGCCGCGCTGATGGAGGGCCACGACGCCTTTCTCGCGCCGGCCACCACCACCGGCAAGAACATCGCGCCGCGGGTGGCGGCCCTGCTCGACGTGATGCAGATTTCGGACATCCTTTCGGTCGAGGGCGACGACAGCTTCACCCGCCCGATCTACGCCGGCAACGCCATCGCCACCGTCAAGTCGTCCGACGCCAAGAAGGTGATCACGGTGCGCACGACCGGCTTCGACAAGGCCCCCCGCGAAGGCGGCGCCGGGCAGATCGAGGCGGTGTCGGGCCCCGGCGACCAGGGCCTGTCGAGCTTCGTCGGCCAGGAAGTGGCCCGGTCCGAGCGACCCGAGCTGACCAGCGCCAACATCATCGTCTCGGGGGGCCGCGCGCTCGGTTCCTCGGAGCAGTTCCACGCGCTGATCGACCCGCTCGCGGACAAGCTCGGCGCCGCCGTCGGCGCGAGCCGCGCCGCGGTCGACGCGGGCTATGCACCCAACGACTATCAGGTCGGCCAGACCGGCAAGATCGTCGCCCCGGGCGTCTATATCGCGATCGGCATATCGGGGGCGATCCAGCATCTGGCGGGAATGAAGGATTCCAAGGTGATCGTCGCGATCAACAAGGACGAGGACGCGCCGATCTTCCAGATCGCCGACATCGGCCTGGTCGGCGACCTGTTCAAGATCGTGCCCGAGCTGACCGAAAAGCTCTGATCGCGACACCTCCTCAGATTGCAGCGTCATCGCGGCCTGCACGGACACGGCGGTTCGTCGCTGCCCATCCTAGTCGCCGTACGGGATGTCGCTTCACAATGTAGCGCGCGTCGACAACCGTGCCCGGCGGAACATAGCGAAAACATTTTCCTGTCCTACAGTTGGCTCGCGGAGTTATCTTTCGCGAATCGGAAGATTTGCGACGGGAGCAACGACATGGACGACGACAATGCCGCTCGGGAGCGGCGGTCCCGGGATAGGGATGAGGCGGAGCGGGCGCGTTTGCCGGCGCCGTGGGAGGCCGAGGAGCAAGCCGATGGCGAGGACGGCGTCCGCCATCGCGTCGACGCCTTCACGCCGCCGCGGAAGAAGGCTTTCCTCAAGGCGCTTTCGAAAAGCGGCTGCATCCTCGACGCCTGCCGCGAAATCGGCGTCTCCAGCCGCACCGTCTACAACCATCAGGAATCGGACGCCGAATTTTCGAGGCACTGCCAGCTGGCGATCGAGATGTCGGCCACTCCGGTGGAGCTGGCTGCGTGGGAGCGGGGTATCTCCGGGGTCGAGGTCGATGTCTTCCGCGGCGGCAAATTCATCGGCACCACGCTCAAGCGCTCGGATTCCATCCTGCGGCTGCTCCTCCAGGGCGCTAACCCGAAGAAATACGGCCCCCGCCCGGGCTTCAGCCGCAAGCGGCTGATGGCGCACGAGCGCAAGCAGATCGAGCAGGAGATACGGCAGAAACAGAGCGCGTCCGCCCCACCTATCGAGGCCGTGACGGACGAGATCATCGCGAAGGTACGCGCCATTACGGCGCATCGGGACAAGCGGCGTCTCGCCGAGGGTTGGACGAAGACGGAAGACGGGTATTTGGTCCCGCCCGGCTGGGTCCGGGCCGACGGCGGGCGCGCCGCTTCCGGCGGCGGCGGGGAGGCCGATGGCGGAGCCCACGAAAACGGCGATTCCATGTGAAAGTCGTGAAGTTCGTGAAGCTGCCGCCGCTTGGTCCCCGCCGAACTGCGGGTCCGGGGGTGGCGGGGATCGGGGCCGGTCGCTACATAGCCGGGCTCAGACAGGGAGCGCGACGATGGCCGAACAGGGCACGACGGAAAAGCGGGTGGAGACCGCGCAGGGCGCAAGAGTGCCGACGCTCGAGGAGATGCAGCATTGGACGTTCGTGATGGGGCGGGCGCAGCAGCTGATGATGGAGCATCTTAGCCGGCAGTGGGGCGAAGCGGCCGCCAGGCCTGCGGCCGACCCGGCCAAGTTCGCGCAGGCCTGGCCGGCGATGAACTGGTTCGCCGATCCCGCGAAGATCGCCCGGCAGCAGGCCGAGCTGTGGAGCGAGGGGCTTTCGATGGGGCAAAGGGCGCTGGGGCAGACGGCGCCGCGCACCGAGCTTCAGGAGAAGGCCGACAGCGACAAGAGGTTCGCCGCCAGGGAATGGCGCGACCACCCGCTGTTCGACATGATCCGGCAGACCTACCTGCTCGTCTCCGAGCGGCTGCTCGGCAGCGTCGATGCGCTCGAAGGGGTGGATGACAAGACCCGCGCCAGGCTGCGCTTCACGACCAAGGCGTTCGTCGACGCGATGGCGCCCTCCAACTTCGCGCTGACCAACCCGCAGGTGCTGGAGCGGGCGGTCGAGACCAAGGGAGAAAGCCTGCTCAAGGGCCTCGAACACATGCTCAAGGACCTGTCCAGCGGCCAGCTCACCCATGTCGAGCCAGGCGCGTTCGAGGTCGGCCGCAACGTCGCGACGACACCGGGCAAGGTGGTGAAGCAGACCCGTCTCTACCAGCTGATCCAGTACAGCCCGGCGACGGAGCAGGTGCTGGAGACGCCTCTCATCATCTTCCCGCCCTGGATCAACCGCTTCTACATCCTCGATCTGAACCCGAAGAAGAGCTTCATCAAATGGGCGGTCGACCAGGGGCTGACGGTGTTCGTCGCCTCCTGGAAGTCGGCCGACGAGAGCCTGGCCGACGTCACCATGGACGATTACGCGCTGGCCCAGATCGAAGCGATCGACGCGGTTCGCGAAGCCCTCGGAGTCAAGTCGGTCCACGCCATCGGCTATTGCGTGGCCGGAACCTATCTCGCCGCCACGCTCGCGCTTCTTGCCGCGCGCGGCGAAGCGGAGAAGGTCGCGTCGGCGACCTTCTTCACGGCCCAGGTCGACTTCTCCGAGGCCGGCGACCTCAAATTGTTCGTCGGCGACGAGATGATGGAGATGGTCAGGCAGCTTTCGGCCGAGAAGGGCTATCTCGACGGCCGCTACATGGCCGCCACCTTCAACCTGCTTCGCGGGCGCGACCTGATCTGGAACTATGTCGCCAGCAACTACCTGATGGGCGAGGATTATCCGCAGTTCGACCTGCTCTACTGGAACTCCGACACGACCAACCTGCCCGGCGCGTGGCACCAGGCCTATCTCGACCAGATGTACCGGGAGAACAAGCTGGTGCAGCCCGGCGCGATGACCATCGACGGCACTCCGATCGACCTCAGGAAGGTGTCGATTCCCACCTATGTCCAGGCCGGCCGCGAGGATCATATCGCGCCGCCGCAAAGCGTGTGGAAGATCACCCATCATTTCCAGGGGCCGCTGCGCTTCGTGCTCGCCGGCTCCGGCCATATCGCCGGCGTGGTCAACCCGCCCGAGGCCCAGAAATATCAATATTGGGTCAATGAGGAGAAGGTCGACACGCTCGACCAGTTCATCGCTGGGGCGACTGAGACCAGGGGCAGCTGGTGGCCCGACTGGATCGCGTGGATCGAGGGCATCTCGGCGAAGCGCGTGCCCGCCAGGGGCGCCCGGGTTCCCGGCAAGGGCAAGCTGAAGGCATTGGAGGATGCGCCGGGGAGCTATGTGAAGGCGCGCTGATCGGAACTGCCGCAAGGCATTTCGGTCGCGGCCAAGGCAGTGAGGCTGCCTTTCTCCTCAGGCGCGAGCGCTTCTGCTGCAGCGCACAAAAAAGGGCTTGAAACGTCGCGCGACCCGCCCTATTTGCTGCGCTGCAACATATTCAGGAGCGTGACAATGGCAGAGCAGAGCGCCGTGGCGAAAGCCGCCGAGGCCGTGGAGAAGGTGACCGAGAAGGCCGTCGAGGCGGCCGCGGCCGTGACCCCGGTCGAGGCGAAGGCCGCCGCCCCGACGGCCAAAGCGGCCCCCGCTGCAGCGAAGCGCTCGGCCCCCAAGGCGAAGCGCGTCGCCCGCGCGGCACGCCCGGCCAAGCGCAAGCAGGCGGCCAGGCCGGCCGCCAAGGCCCAGCCGGCGAAGGCGCCGGCCGCCGCCCGGACCAGCAAGCCGGTTCGCGCCGGCGCCAACCGCATCAAAGGAGTGAAGACCATGAACAAGCAAACCCGTGACACCATCGATACCGGCCTGTTCGCGGCCGACCAGTTCAAGACCGTTTTCGGCGACGTCAACGAGCGCGCCAAGGCCGCTGCCGAGCGTTCGGCGAAGATCGCCGAGGAGCTCGCCGACCTCACCCGCGGCAATGTCGAGGCGTTCGTCGCCTCCTCGAAGATCGCGGCCAAGGGCGTCGAGGCGCTGAGCCAGGACGCCGCCGAATATAGCCGCAAGAGCTTCGAGGAAGCTTCGGCCGCCCTCAAGAGCTTCGCCGAGGTCAAGTCGGCGACCGACTTCTTCAAGCTGCAGGGCGACTTCGCCCGTGCGGCGTTCGACAATGTCGTCGCCGAGAGCGCCCGCGTCAGCGAGACCGTTCTCAAGATCGCCGGCGACGTCGCTCAGCCGATCACCAGCCGCTACACCGTCGCGGCCGAGCGCGTGAAGACCCTCGCCGCCTAAGGCTCGCGCCTTAGCTTTCGAGAGTCGCACCGCCGACCGTGGAAAAGGGCGGCCCTCCCCCGGGAGCGGCCGCCCTTTTTTTATGAGTGGCTGCCACCGTGCCGATGAGGGCCGCGCATCGCCGGCCTCTTGCCCGCGTCGGGCACCTTGCCATATTTACGGCGTTGATATGGAGATGACGGCAAGCGTGATCAGGGCATCGGACGGCGATCGGCGCGACGACGAGGGGACCGGTCTCGGAGTCGCGACCAAGACGCGCACTCGGACCAAGACGCCTTCGCCCTACAAGGTGCTGATGCTGAACGACGATTACACGCCGATGGAATTCGTCGTCCTGGTCCTGCAGCGGATCTTCAAGATGGGGATCGAGGACGCCACCCGAGTCATGCTTCACGTCCACCAGCGCGGCGTCGGCGTGTGCGGGATATTTCCCTATGAGGTCGCCGAGACCAAGGTCGCGCAGGTGATCGAATATGCCCGCCAGAACCAGCACCCGCTGCAGTGCACGCTGGAGAAAGCCTGAGTCCGGTTCCGCCGTCTGGCTGCGCCGTCCCCGCTTCGGCGCGCGCCTTGCGCCGGCCTTGATTCGGAGCAATAGCGCGGCACCGGATGGACAGGATCATCATCAAAGGCGGCAAGCCGCTCAACGGCCGGATCCCGATCTCGGGAGCGAAGAACGCGGCGCTGACGCTGATGCCCTGCGCGCTCCTCACCGACGAGCCGCTGACCTTGCGGAACTTGCCGCGGCTCGCCGACGTCGACGGCTTCGGCCATCTCCTCAATCAGCTCGGGGTCTCGACGACCGTCGAAGGGGCGCGCAAGGGCGAGTTCGGGCGGGTGATGACGTTGCGCAGCGCGACCATCGCCTCGACCGTCGCCCCCTACGACATCGTTCGCAAGATGCGCGCCTCGATCCTGGTCCTCGGGCCCTTGCTCGCCCGGGCCGGCGAGGCGACGGTGTCGCTGCCCGGCGGCTGCGCGATCGGCAACCGGCCGATCGACCTCCACCTCAAGGCCTTGCAGGCGCTGGGCGCCGAGATCGAAGTCGCCGCCGGCTACGTCAAGGCGATCGCCCCGGCGGGCGGGCTCGCCGGCGGCAGGATCAGCTTTCCGACGGTCTCGGTCGGGGCGACCGAGAACGCCCTGATGGCGGCGGTGCTCGCCAAGGGTATCACAGTGATCGAGAATGCCGCGCGCGAGCCCGAGATCACCGATCTCGCCCAATGCCTCAACGCCATGGGCGCGAGGATTTCGGGCCTCAGGACCGACACTCTGACCGTCGAGGGGGTGGATCGGCTGCACGGCGCCACCTACGCCGTCATGCCGGATCGGATCGAAGCCGGCAGCTACGCCTGCGCGGCCTTGATCACCGGCGGGTCGGTCGAGCTGGTCGGCGCCCGCCGGGAGACGATGCCGTCGATCCTCTCGGGCCTCGAGGATGCCGGCGCCATCATCGCGGACACCGACAAGGGGATCAAGGTGAGCGCCGACGGCGGCATCCGGCCGCTCTCGGTATCGACGGCGCCCTTTCCCGCCTTTCCGACCGACATGCAGGCGCAGTTCATGGCGATGCTGAGCGTCGCCGACGGCACCAGCCTGCTGACCGAGACGATCTTCGAGAACCGCTACATGCACGTGCCCGAGCTGAACCGGATGGGCGCCGACATCGAGGTCCGGGGGCGCTCCGCCGTGGTGCGCGGAGTCAAGGGGCTGATCGGCGCGCCGGTCATGGCCACCGACCTTCGCGCCTCGATGAGCCTGGTCATCGCCGGCCTCGCCGCCGAGGGCGAGACTCAGGTCAACCGGGTCTATCACCTCGACCGCGGCTACGAGCGGCTCGAGGAGAAGCTCCAGGCGGTCGGCGCCGACGTCGAGCGGGCCAGCGACGGCTGATCAGTCGACCGCGGTGAGCTGGCGCTCGCCGTTGAGCTTGTGGACCCGGCCGTGCCTCATGACGAAGCCGACCCGCTCCAGAAGGCTGACATCCTGGGTCGGATCGCCGGCGACGGCGATGATATCGGCGTCCTTGCCCGGCTCGATGGTCCCGACCATATCCTCCCGGCCGAGCAGGGTGGCCGCGCCGACCGTCGCCGCCCTGATCGCGGCGGCGGGCGCCATGCCGTTGCGCACCATCAGGGCGAACTCGCGGGCATTGTCGCCGTGGCGGCTGACCCCGGTATCGGTGCCGAAAGCGATGTTGACGCCCTCGCGGACGGCTCGGGCGAAGCTGCGTTCGGCATTGCCGGCGGCCTCGCGGGCCTTTTGCATCTGCGCCGGAGTGAGCGCGCCGCGCTCGCCGTCGGCGAGCGCCGCGGCCGGAGCGAGCAGGGTCGGCACGTAATAGGCCCCGGTCCGGCGGTAGAGCTCGAAGGTCCGGTCGTCGGTGAAGGTGCCATGCTCGATCGAGTTCACTCCGGCCTCAAGCGCGGCGTTGATTCCGTCGACGCCGTGGGCGTGAGCGGCGACCCGGCGGCCGAAGCTTCGCGCCGTCTCCACCACGGCGCGCATCTCGTCGGCCATCATCTGCTGGCTGAGGCCGCCGGGGACGTTGCTGAGGACTCCGCCGGTCGCCGCGAACTTGATCAGCTCGGCGCCGAGCGAGATCTGCTCGCGCACCGCTCGGCGGCAATCGTCGGCGCCGTTGCAGGTGTTGATCGCCTGCGGCTCGTAGATGCCGCTGAGGTCGCGGTTGAGGCCGTTGACGTCGCCATGGCCTCCGGAGACGGAGATCATGTTGCCGGCCGAGACGATGGTCGGGCCGGCGAACTGATCGGCGTTGATGGCATCGCGCAGCGACATGATCGTTCGCGGGTCGGCGCCGAGGTCGCGAACCGTGGTGAAGCCGGCGAGCAAGGTGCGGCGCGCGTTGAGCAGAGCGGTATAGGCCTCGTCCTCATAATCGCGGAACGGCGCCTGCAGCCGCGCCTGGAGGCGATCGTCCAGCCCCTCGAGGTGGACGTGCATGTCGATGAGGCCGGGAAGGACGAAGCTGCCGCGCAGATCGACGACCCGAGCGCCCGGCACGTCGACATAGCCGTCGCGGATCTCGGCGATTCGCCGGCCGCGGACGACGATGCTGGCCTCGCGCCGGGGCGGGCGGCCCGGCACGGCGAGCAGCGTCCCGGCGTGGATGACGGTAACTTGCTCCTGTTCGGCGGGCGCGGCCGAGGGCGGCGTCTGGGCGGCGGCAGGCGCGGCGAGCGCCAAGGCGGCGAGCGCCGCCAGCGGGTGGCTGAGCTTCATCGGTTCTTCCCCTGTTGACCCGCGCAGCAAAGCGCAGCGGGCGGCGAGGTTCAACCTTCTTCTTGGGCCGGGCGCGAGCGGTCGACCGCCGCGGCCTTGGCGAAGCGGTAGCTGGTCCGCTCGTAGCCGAGCCGTTCGTAGAAGCCGTGGGCGCGCAGCCGCCTCATGTTGCTCGTCACTTCGATCAGGCCGCAGCCGCGCTCGCGCAGCCTCGCCTCGGCCGCCTCGACCAGGGCCTGGCCGATGCCCTTGCCGCGCTGCTTCTCGGCGACGACGAGCATCGTCAGCCGTCCGACCGGGCGGGGCCGGTGAATGACCGGAGTGACATGCCAGGTGACGCAGCCGATCACTCCGTCCGCCTCCGCCACCAGCGGCGCCTCGTTCGCCCGGCGAAGCTGCGTCAGCCGGCGTCGGACGTCGGCGGCGGTCACCTCGTAGCCGAGCGCGTTGATCAGGCCGGCGATCCGATCGGCGTCGCGCGGCGCGGCGTCGCGGACGACAGCGGCCTTGGGCGGCTCCGGCTCGGGGCGCTTGCGTGGCGGCTCGGCGGCGGCCCTCCGCTGAGGCCGCTCCGGTTCGGCACGATTCTTCGGCCCCTCGGCAGGGCGGCCCTGGCCGGCCGCCTCCTTCCTCGCGGCGGCCCTTGGCTTGCCGGCCGGAGTCGCTCGAAGCGAGGTCTTCCAGCTCGACGCCGCGCCGCCGCGCAGGAAGGCCTCGATCTCGTCGGCGGTGGCGGTGAGGCCGTCCTTGCCGAAGCCGAACAGCTGCGCGCCGCTGCCGGCCTCCTTGAGGCCGTAGCGGCCATAGTCGCCGCCGGGCTTGCGTCGGCGCGACTTGGTCAGCTTGCAGCCGCGATTCGCCGCCATCGCCCGCAGGGCCTCGTCCCGCTCGCTCATGCCAGCACCTCGATGCCGTGGATGGCGAGGCCGACGAGGCCGCCGACCAGGGTGCCGTTGATCCGGATATATTGAAGGTCTCGGCCGACCGCCGCCTCGAGCCGGTCGGTGACGGTGCGCGCGTCCCAGGCGCGGACCGTCTCCGACACCAGCTTGACGATTCCGCCGCCATAGGTGGCGGTGATTCCGGCGGCGGCGCGGCGGGCGAACTGGTTGATGGCCCGGGCGAGGCGCGGCTCGCTCTGGAGGGTCTGCCCGAGCTGGCGCATCGCCTCGCCGAACTTGCCGGCAAGCGCGGCGTCGGGATCGCGGGCGCCCTTGAGCAGGCCGGCGCGGCTATTCTCCCACACCCCGCCGAGCCAGCGGCTCACCGCCTCGTTCTCGATCATCTCGCTCTTCCAGTCCTCGACCTTGGCGCGGGTCTCGGCATCGTTCTGAAGGTTCCAGGCGAGCCTCGACAGGCCTTCCTCGGCCTTGGTCCGAAGGGGGTGCTCGGGGTCGAGCGCCATGTCCATGGTGAGGCGGCGAAGGCCGTCGACGATGCCGTCGGCCAGCCGCTCGTCGAGGCCGGCGAGCCGAAGCACCCAATTGGCGCGCTGATGGACCATCTGGCGGATCAGATCCTCGTTGGCGTCGAGCGTCCGCCCCGCCCAGGTGACGATCCCGTCGACCATCGGCACGTGACGGTCCTCGGTCATCGCCGCCTCGAGCGTCTGGCCGAGCAGCGGCGCGATATCGATCGCCCGCATCCGCGCGGCGACGGCGGACTTCATCATCCCGCCGAGCTGCTCCTCGTCGAGCGCCTCGAGAATGTCGGCGAGGAGACGCGAGGCCCCTTCGCGCAGTCGTCCCTCGCCCGGCGGCTGGGCAAGGAAGCGGCCCACCGCACCGGCCACGTCGACCTGCCGCATCCGCCGCGCGACCACCCGCGGGGTGAGGAAATTGTCGCGAAGGAAGGCGGCGAGGGTGTCGCCGATGCGGTCCTTGTTGCGCGGGATGATCGCCGTGTGCGGAATGGGCAGGCCGAGCGGATGGCGGAACAGGGCGGTGACGGCGAACCAGTCGGCGATTCCGCCGACCATCGCCGCCTCGGCGAAGGCGCGGACGAAGCCCCAGGCGGGGTGAGTCTCGACCAGGCCGGTGGCGGCGACGAACAGCGCCGCCATGCCCGCCAGCATCGCGGTGGCGAGCACGCGCATTCCGCGGGCGCCGCGCTGCGCCGGATTGAAGCGGCTGAGCGCGCTCGGTCCGATCAGGCTCATGCCGGATGAATAACCGGCCGCGGGCTTGGTTCAAAGCCGGGGACGGCTACTCCGCCGGATAGGGCGCCGGCGAAGGCGCGTCCTTGCCGCCGGTGGTGAACCAGCGCCTGAACCTCGGCCCGAGCCGCTCCTCCACGCCCAAGGCGAGGCTGAACGTTCCCGGCACGAGCACCAGGGTGAGCACGGTGGAAAGGATGAGCCCGCCGATCACGACGACTCCCATCGGCTGCCGCCACGCCGCGTCGCCGTTCAGCGAGATGGCGGTCGGGATCATGCCGGCGGTCATCGCCACCGTCGTCATGACGATCGGCTGGGCGCGCTTGTGCCCGGCGTCCATGATCGCCTCGTATTTCGGTACGCCCTTGGCCATCTCCTCGAGCGAGAAGTCGATCAGGAGGATCGAGTTCTTGGCGACGATGCCGAGCAGCATCAGGATGCCGATATAGACCGGCATCGACACCGCCATGCCGGTGATCGCCAGCGCTACCAGCCCGCCCAGGGGGGCAAGGAGCAGCGAGCCCATGTTCACGAAGGGCGGCAGGATGCGTTGATAGAGCAGCATCAGCACCGCGAAGACGAGGAAAATGCCGGAGACCAGGGCGATGATGAAGTTGGTGATCATCTCCTGCTGCCACTTGTTCGGGCCAAGCACGATCTCGCGGACGCCCGGCGGCAGGTTCTGCATCGTCGGCAGCGCGCGGATCATGCGGTAAGCATCGCCGCTGAGCTGGCCCGGCGCGAGATCGGCGCCGATCGTGACTCGGCGCAGCTGGTTGCTGCGCTCGATCCGGGTCGGGCCGGAGCCGAAGCCGATGTCGGCGACGACCTTCAATGGCACCGATCCCCCCGAAGTGGTCGGCACCGGCAGATTCTGGATCGTCGAGAGGTGCTGGCGCGAATTCTCGGCGAGCGAGACCCGGATCGGGATCTGGCGGTCGCTCAGCGAGAAGCGGGCGCTGTTCTGGTCGATCTCGCCCTGGGTCGCGATCCTGATCGCCTGGCTCAGCGCCTGGGTGGTGACGCCCAGCTCGGCGGCCAGATCGAGACGCGGCCGGATGGTGATCTCGGGCCGCTGCAGGTCGCCGCTGACTCGCGGCGCCACCAGCTCGGGCATCCGGCCCATTTCCTCGACCAGGCGGTTCGCGGTCGCCATCATCACCGCCGGGTCGTCGCCGCCGAGGTTGATCTGGAGATCGCGGCCGCCGCCGCTCTGCGAGCGGAAGGAGACTCGAGCGTCGGCGATGCGGTTGAGCTGCGGCGCGACGGCGCGCTCGAACTCGATGCTGGTCCGCTCGCGCTCTTCCTTGAGCCTGATGTCGATCGTCGCGCTCCCGACGCGCACCCGCGAGAAGACCGATTCGACCTCGGGCTCGCGGCGGAGCACCGCCTCGACCTGCTGCGCCACGGCGCCCGTCTGTGCGACCGTCGTGCCGGGAGCCATCTCCACGAGCACCGTCGATTCGTCCACGTTCATGTCGGGGAAGAAGGTCTGGGGCAACATCATGAAGGCGACGACCGTCAGCACGAGCGAGATGAAGCCGCCGAGCACGGTGACCCAGCGGTGCCGAAGAGTCCAGGCCAGGGTCGACATGTAGCGGTCCATCAGCCAGCCCTCGCCATGCTTGGCGTGGCCCTTGGCCTTGAGGAAATAGGCCGCGATCATCGGCGTGATCAGGCGGGCGACGGCGAGGCTTATCAGCACCGCGACGACCACCGTGAAGCCGAAATTCTTGAAGAAGGCGCCCGATACGCCGGGCATCAGCCCGACGGGCAGGAACACCGCGACGATCGAGAAGGTGGTGCCGACCACGGCCAGACCGATCTCGTCGGCGGCCTCGACCGCCGCCTGGTAGGCGCTCTTGCCCATGCGCATATGGCGGACGATGTTCTCGATCTCGACGATGGCGTCGTCGACGAGCACGCCGGCGACCAGGCTCAGCGCCAGCAGCGTGAGGCTGTTCAGAGTGAACCCCATCAGGTCCATGAACCAAAAGGTGGGAATGGCCGAGAGCGGGATGGCGATCGCCGAAATCAGCGTCGCCCGCCAGTCGCGCAGGAACAGGAAGACGACGAACACGGCCAGCACCGCGCCTTCGACCAGCGCCTCCATCGCGCTGTGATATTGCCCTTCGGTATATTCCACCGAGTTCCACAGCTCGACGAAGCGGATGCCGGGGCGCCGCTCCTCGATCGCCCTCAGTCGCTCCTCCGCGCCGTTGAAGACGCTGACGTCGGATTCGTTCTTGGCGCGCTGGAAGGAGAAAGCGAGAACCTGCTGGCCGTTCTGCGTCGCGTAGAAACGCTGCTCGGCATAGAGGTCGCGCACTTCGGCGATGTCGGCGAGCTGGACGGTTCGGCCGCCGCCGATCGCGATCTGGGTCTGGCCCAGGCGATAGGCGTCCGCGGCATTGCCGAGGACGCGCAGCGACTGCTCGGAACCGGCGATCTCGGCTCGGCCGCCCGCGGCATTGACGTTCATCGCCCGAAGCTGCTGGTTGACCTGGCTCGCGGTGATGCCGAGCGACTGCAGCTTGGCCGAATCGAGGATGACCCGGATCTCGCGCGAGACGCCGCCGGTGCGCTCGACGGCGGCGAGGCCGGGCACGGACAGCAATTCCTTGGCGACCGTATTGTCGACGAACCAGCTCAGCTGCTCGAGGCTCATGCCGGTCGAGATGACGGCGAAGCTGGCGATGTCGTCACCGGTCGTCGTCGCGCTGAACACCTGCGGCTCGAGGATGCCGTCGGGGAGATCGGCCCTGATCTGCTGGATGGAGTTGCGGATCTCGTCGAGCGCTCGGTCGATGGGAGTGCCCAGGCTCAGCTGAACCCAGGTCGCCGAGCTGCCCTCGTTGACGTTGGAATTGATCTCGTCGATTCCCTGGACCGATCGGACCGCCGCCTCGACGCGCTGGGTGACCTGGGTTTCGAGCTCGCTGGGCGCCGCGCCCGGCTGCGAGATTTGCACGATGACGACCGGGAAATCGATGTCGGGATCGTTCTGGACGTCCATTCCCATGAAGCTGACGATGCCGGCCAGCGTCAGGAAGGCGAACAGGACGAGCGAGGGGACCGGGTTGCGGATCGACCAGGCGGAGATGTTGCGGAAGCTCATGACGCTCAGACCTTATCGGGCGCGCCGGGCCCGTTCCGGCCGGACCCGCTGGCCCGGACTGAGGAAGGCGCCGGCCGATTCGACGATTCGCTCGTTGCCACTGAGGCCGCTGGCGATGGCGACGCCGCGGTCGGTGACTTCGCCGACCTGAACGTCCCGGCGCACCACCTTGCCGTCATTGCCGACGAGGTAGACGAAATTGCCGCGCTGGTCGCTCAGGACCGCCGATTCCGGAAGAAGCGGCGCGGTCATCGATCCGGCGCGGATCTCGGCCGAGGCGAATCCGCCGGGGCGAAGCTCGCTATTGAAGGGTATCGAGATGCGCGCCTCGCCCTGACGAGTCTGCGGGTCGACGATCGGCGAAACCTGCCAGATCGTGCCCTGATAGCTCTGGGTCGAACCCACCGGAGTGACGACGACCGGCCTGCCCGCGCCCAGCCGCGCGAGATCGCTCTGCGGCAGCCGCGCGCGAAGCTCCATCTCGCCGCCGGCGGCGATCCTGAAGAGGGCGCCCGAGCCCGGGCCGACCACCTGGCCGGCTTCGACGCTCCGCGAAAGGACGAGGCCCGCGGTCGGCGCGCGAACGTCGAGCCGCCCGATCCGGGCTCGGGCCCCGCCGAGCTGAGCCTCGGCGACCCGAACCCGGGCCGCCGCCGCGTCGCGGGTGGCGCGCTTGCGGTCGACGTCCGCCTGCGAGACGAAGCCGCGCGAGACCAGGGCCAGGGCGCGGTCGAGCTCGTTCTGGGCGAGGCGAAGGTCGGCTCGGTTGACTTCGATCTGGGCGGCGAGCTGAGCCGATTCCTGGGCCTGCACGCTGCGGTCGATCACGGCCAAGGTCTGCCCGGCGCCGACCCACTGGCCAGGCTCGACCAGGACCCGGACCACCTGTCCGCCCTCGCCCGGGACTCCGACGGGCATGTCGCGGCGCGCGGCGAGCGAGCCGGTCGCGGTGATGATCGCCGCAATGTCCTGACGGCCGGGGACGATGACCGTCACGGCCGGCAGCGACTGGCCTTCCGCCGCCTCGGGTGCGGCCGCCTTCTCGCCGCCGCCCCCGAACATGAACATGGCGACGACTGCCAGCAGCACCACCACCGCGACCGCGATGATGATGTTGCGGCGACGGCGGCGGCGCACGACGAGCGTCGTTTCGTCAACCGGCACGTCGTCGATCGCTTCCCGGCGCCATTTCGTCGACTCGAAGTTCATCGCTTTCATCGTCCCCACTCGAACAGCGCGGCCAGCCGCCGCTTGGTCGGCACTGTGTTATCTGAATACATCACTTGGAACAAGGCCCCAAAAACAACTGACGCCCCCTTCCCCCCCGGGAGGACGCGCGGAACCGCGCCCTACAACCATTGTTTGGCCTTTACCAACGATGAATGCAGGCGCAGCAAGGCTGGTCAAGGAGGGCGCGCACCATGTCGCAATATCTTGCCGAGTATAATTGGCTCGTCTGGATCCTGATCGGCCTTCTCGCCGGCGGCATCGCCAGGGCGATCATGCCGGGGCGCGATCCCGGCGGGTGCCTCGTGACCATCGTCATCGGAATCGCCGGCGCGCTTGTCGCCGGATTTCTCGGCCAGGCCATCGGATGGTACGAGCCCGGCGAGGGCGCCGGTTTCCTGGCGGCGATCGTCGGGGCGATCCTGATCCTTTTCGTCTACCGCATGATCGCCCGGCGCTGAGGGCGCAGGGCCGCCCGTCTTTCGGTTCAGCAACGGTGCAGCGCCGCCCGCGTTTAGTCGCGCGCGGAGCGCGCCGATGCGCGCAGGGAAGGAGCATGAGATGATCCGGACGATGATGGTGGCCGCGGCGCTGACGGCAGCGTTGCCGGCGGCGGCGCAGGAGCGGCAGGTCTCGGGGACTCGGCTCGACGTGGTCGCGACGGGCGAGGTGAACCGGGTTCCCGATACGATGCGGATCAATGCCGGGGTGATGACCCAGGCCCCGACCGCGACCGAAGCGATCGGCCAGAATGCCCGGCAAATGGAGTCGATGCGAGCGGCGCTGCGTCGGGCCGGAGTCGCCGACCGCGACATCCAGACGACCGCGATCAACCTCCAGCCCGAATGGCGCTATGCCGAGAACAGCGCCCCTGTCTTCCTCGGCTATCGCGCTCACAACAGCGTCGGGGTGCGCTTCCGCGACATCGCCAATGCGGGCCGGATCCTCGACGCCCTGGTCGCGGCGGGCGCCAACCAGATCGACGGACCGACGCTCTATATCGAGCGGCCGGAGCCGGCGCTCGACGAGGCGCGGATGCAGGCGGTGGCCAACGCGCGCGCCCGGGCCGACCTCTATGCCCGAACGCTCGGCATGCGCGTGACCCGAATCCTGTCGGTCAGCGAGGCCGGCATGGTCCACATGCCGCGGCCCGAGCAGATGATGGCGCGCGACGTCGCGGCCGTCTCCGGGACTCAGATCGTTCCTGGCGAGCAGACGCTCACCGTCAGCCTCACGGTCAGCTTCGAGCTCCAATGAGCAAGGGCCGCTCCGAAGAGCGGCCCTTCGCGTCTCGAGATCGACTCAGCGGACGCTGCCGCGGCGGAACAGGTTGACGATGGCGAGCAGGATGATCGCGCCGATCAGCGAGACGATGAACGACGTCACGTCGAGGGGGGCGTCGTTGATGTCGCCGCGATTGAAGATCAGGCCGCCGATGAAGGCGCCGACGATGCCGACGACGATGTTGAGCAGGATGCCCTGTTGAGCGTCGGTGCGCATGATCAGGCTGGCGAGCCAGCCGACCACTCCGCCGATGATCAGCCAGATGATGATTCCCATGAACTTTTCCTCCTGTTCCCGCGCGCTTAGCGATGGTTACAGCGCCGGTCCGATCTCAAGACGCGCCACCGGCGGTCTTGTTCCTGACCTCGAGCTGGGAAGGGGGCTGTTCCGGAACCGGCGTCTTCGCGCCGGACTCAATAATTCTGCTGGCGCTCGTAGAGCGACTTGTAATGCTGGATCCGGGTGACCCTGAGGCCGGGCATCCCGGAACGGTCGACGGCGCGCTGCCAGCCGGCGAACTCCTCCAGGCTGAGGCGGTAGCGCTCGCACGCCTCGTCGACGCTGAGCAGGCCGCCATTGACCGCCGAAACCACCTCGGCCTTGCGGCGCACCACCCAGCGGGTGGTCGACGGCGGCGGCAGCGATTCGACCGTCAGCGGTTCGCCGAGCGGGCCGATTACCTGGGCAGGCCGGATTTTCTGGTTCTCGATCATTCCTACCTCAAACTGTACTCGGGGCGGCGCTACCGCCTCCGCATGGCCACCGTGTAGCGGCGGAGCATTGAAGGAAGGCTAAAGTGCCAAGGTAAAAATAGCGGTGAAGAGGGTTTACGAGACATTGAGCCTCCGTCCCGCTTCGGCACGGCTGAAGCAGCCGCGCTGCGCGGCGACCGCCTGGCGCCAGGCCGGGCCGGCCAGAAGCAGCTCGATCAGCGGCTCCTCGAGGGCGGCCTCGCGCGCTCCGGCCTTGGCTCGGTCGACGCCGCGGCGCGGCGCCTGGAACTGTCTCTGGGCCGCCAGCGAGGCGATCAGGATCGAATGGTCGATCGGTACCGATTCGCCGCCCGCCGGCAGCCGCTCGGCGGGACGAAGGAAGGCCATATCCATGGTCGACGCTCTACCCGAAGAGGGTGAAGAGGCGGTAAAGCCGGCAGGGGTGGGCGCGGCCGGTGCGAGCGCCTATCTAGCGGCGATGATCGAAGCCGATTTCGAGCTCGGCAAGGCGGCGCCGAATGCCCGCATCGTCGTCGCCATGTCGGGCGGCGTCGACAGCTCGGTCGTGGCCGCGCTCGCCGCGCGCAGCGGCGCCGAGGTGATCGGGATCACCCTCCAGCTCTACGATCATGGCGCGGCGGTCGGCCGGGCGCGCAGCTGCTGCGCCGGACGCGACATTTACGACGCCCGCGCCGTCGCCGACCGGCTCGGCATCGCCCATTATGTGTTCGACTATGAAAGCCGGTTCCGGACCAGCGTGATCGAGCGATTCGCCGAGGAATATGCGAACGGGCGGACCCCGGTCCCCTGCATCAGCTGCAATCAGGGGGTGAAGTTCACCGACCTCCTCGCTTTGGCGAGGGATCTCGGCGCCGATTGCCTCGCCACCGGTCATTATGTTCGCCGGGCGATGGGCGCTTCCGGCGCGGAGCTCCGCCGAGCCGCCGATCCCGCGCGGGACCAGAGCTACTTCCTGTTCGCGACCACCCGCGACCAGCTCGATTACCTTCGCTTCCCGCTCGGCGCTCTGCCCAAGGCGGCGGTCCGGGACGCCGCGCGCGAGCTTGCCCTCGGAGTCGCCGACAAGCCCGACAGCCAGGACATCTGCTTCGTGCCCGACGGCGATTATGCTCGGCTGGTCGCCCAGGTGCGGCCGGAGGCGGCGCGAAGCGGCGAGATCGTCGACCGCGAGGGGCGGGTGCTCGGCGAGCATGGCGGGCTGATCCATTTCACCGTCGGTCAGCGCCGGGGCCTCGACATAGGCGGGCAGGCGGGACCGCTCTACGTGCTCCGGCTCGAACCCGAGACTCGGAGGGTCGTGGTCGGGCCGAAGCAGGCGCTCGCGGTGCGGACCGCCCGCCTGAGCGGGCTGAACTGGCTCGGCGAGGACCAAAGCGACGGCCTGACGGTCAAGGTCCGCTCGCTGGCAAGGCCGGTTCCCGCCCGGCTCGAGGACTCCGATATCCACTTCAAGACGCCCGAATTCGGGGTCGCGCCGGGGCAGGCCGCGGTCATCTACCAAGGGGACCGGGTGCTTGGCGGAGGCTGGATCGAAGCGACGGCGGCCGCGGAGCTCGAGCTCGCCTGAGCCTCAATCGGGCTGGCCCCGCTCGGCTTCCTCTTCCTCGAGCTCGGCTTCCCCGATCCGCCGCATGCGCGCCTCGCGAGCCTCCTCGATCATCGCGTTCCAGTTGACGCCGCCGGCTGCGGCGCGCTCGGCCCGCGCCTGCTGGACGATCTGGTTGAAGCACCCGATGGAGCCGCCTGAGCCGGCCGTCGAGCAGCTGCCGATCCCGCTCGCGCCGACATAGCTCAGCTCCACGGCGCGGTTGCTCCAGCTCTGGGTGGCCGGATCATCGGGATTGTCGCGCAGGTTGGGCGGGATTCGATAGCGGTCGCCCTCGGGGAGGCGCGCGCAGACGATGATTTCGTCGTTGGTGCTCTGCGGACAGGGATCGTCGCCGTAGATGATCAGCTGGTTGACCCGTGGATCGAGGCTCGGGCCGACCGCCGGGTCAGCCTGCGGGGCAGCCGCGGCCGCCTCCGGAGCCGGCACGCCCGGCTGCTGGGCGAGCGACGCCGCGGTGCCGAGAAAGAGAATGGCGGGGAGAAGGGCAAGACGCATGGCTCAGATCCTCTTCGAAAGCTCGATCGCAAGGCGGCAGCCCGCCCGGATGGCGGAGTAGAGCAGCGGATAGCCGAAGCTGTCCTCCGCGCCAGCCCCGATGGCCGTATCGCGATGCTCGCGCTCGTCGGCCTGGAACTCGCCGATCGTCGCGGCGAGCGCCGGCTCCTCGCCGCCGAGCGCGGCCAGCTGCTCGGAATAATGAAGGTCGATCTCGTCCTCGACCGCGGCGGTGCAGGCCATGGCGGCGCTCGGGCTGAGCAGCGCCGTGGCGGCACCCAAAGCATGGCCCGCGACCCGCCAGACGGGCTGGAGCAGCGTCGGGCGGACGCCGCGCTCGGCGATCAGCTCGTCGAAATGCCTGAGATGGCGCTGTTCCTGCGACGCCATGCGCGCGATCAGCCGCGAGCAGGGCTGACCGTCGCCGAGCACGGCGAGCTGGCCGGCATAGATGCGCGTGGCGCCATATTCGCCCGCCTGGTCGACCCGAAGCATGGCGCGAACGTCGGGGCGCTCGTCGCCCGGCCTCCAGCTCGGCGCCGGTGGGCTCAGGTCCGGATGGGAGATGGTCTCAAGCTCAGCCACAGGATCACCAACGCAGAACCGGCCGAAAGGATCGCATTCCATCCGGCCATCGAGATTCCGAGCAGCTCCCACTGAACCTGATCGCAGCGCACCATCGGCGCCGCCATGATCTCGGCGAGCAGGTCGCGGCCCGAGCCCACGGCGACCGAGCTGCACTGCGTGAAACCCTTGAAGACCCCCGCCTCGACCCCGGCGTGATAGGCGCCGATGGCGCCGCTGGTCAGGATCGCAAGACCCGCCAGCCAGACGAAGCTGCGGCCGCGGTCGGGGAGCCGCTCCCCGGAGGCCAGCGCGACGAGGGCGAAGGCGAGCGCGGCCATGTGCGCCCAGCGCTGCCAGTAGCACATCTCGCAGGGCGCGAGACCGCCGAGATATTGGGAGCCGTAGGCGCCGGCGAGCAGCGCCGCCGGCACCGCGAAGCTCAACAGCTTGGCGAGCCGAAGCGGCCGGGAAATCATGCGCGTGCGCTCAGCGGCTGACTCGGCGGGGCGTGCCGGCGGTCTGGGTGCGGCCGAGCCGTGCGATCGTCTGCAGCGCGTAATGGAGCTGGAAGTCCTCGATGCCGCGCTGCTCGAGCTGCTCGGCCGTCATCGCGAAACGCGGATCCGGCCGGCCGTCGTCCTGAATCACGTCGTCCTCGACGCCGGTCTCGTTGACCAGGTGGCGCCGAAGGTCCGACTCCCGGACGCGGCTGCGCGAGCGGTAGTCGGGATCCGAAAGCTGCGGCACCATGATGTCGGGGGTGATCCCGCCTTCCTGAACCGAGCGGCCGGACGGCGTGTAGTAGCGGGCGGTGGTCAGCCTGATCGCCGTCGTGCCGCGGCCGAGCGGGATCAGAGTCTGCACCGAACCCTTGCCGAAGGTGCGCTCTCCCATCACGATCGCTCGGCGATGGTCCTGCAGCGCCGCCGCGACGATCTCCGCCGCCGAAGCGCTGCCGGCGTCGACCAGAACGACGATCGGAACGCCCTTGGCGGCGTCGCCCGGGCGGGCGTAGAAGCGCTCGATATCGGTCCGCCGGCGCCCCCGCTGGGACACGACCTCGCCACGTTCGAGGAACAGGTCCGAAAGGCCCACCGCCTGGTCGAGCAGGCCGCCGGGGTTCGACCGCAGATCCAGAATGTAGCCGAGCGGCGCCCCGCCGAGCTGCCGCTCGATGTCGGCCATGGCCCGCTGCGCCGCCTCCGTCGTGTTGCGGTTGAAACCGGTCACGGTGAGAATGCCGACCCGGTCGCGAACCTCGGACGTGACCGCCGGAATGTCGATCACCGCGCGAGTGATGTTCACGTCGAAGGGCCGTTCCCGGCCCGGCCGCACCACGGTCAGCCGGACGTTGGTGCCCGGCGCGCCGCGCATCCTCTCGACCGCCTCGTCGAGGGTTCCGCCGTAGAATAGCCGGCCGTCGATATGAGTGATGAAATCGCCCGACTTGATGCCGGCGCGGTCGGCGGGCGTGGCCCGGGTCGCGGCGATCACCTTGACCGCGCCATCCTCCATGGTGACGGTGAGGCCGAGGCCCCCATAATTGCCGTCCGTGGTCGTCATCAGGGTGCGAAAGCCGCGCTCGTCCAGATAGGAGGAATGCGGATCGAGGCCGCTCAGCATGCCGTCGATGGCGCCCCGGATCAGGGTCGCGTCGTCGACCTGGTCGACATATTCCGCCTTCACCCGCTCGAGCACGCTCATGAACTGATCGATTTCCCGATAGGAAGCGACGTCGACCTGGGCGAGCGAGGCGGTCGTGGCGGGGATGAACGCCACCGCGCCGACGAGGGCGAGCGACCGAAGGAGGTTGTTGGCCATCTGAGTCCTGCTGAGCATGTTCGTATCCGGTTCTACAGGCTTTCTAGGCCGACGAAAAGCAACGGGAGATTAACGCGTCACCCGGAAATCAGCTGCGCGATCGGGAGCGGCCGGCCTTCGCGGCGCAACTCGACGGTGACTCGCGGCGACTGTGCTCCGGCTCGCCCGAGGACGGTCCCGCGCCTGACCATCTGTCCGCGCGCGACGCTGAGCGCGGCGAGATTGGTGATGACCGTGGACCACCCCTGGCCATGGTCGAGGATGACGACGTTGGCGTAGCTCCTGAAGGGTCCCGCATAGGCGATCCTGCCGTTGGCGGGGGCGACGATCCGGGCCTGCGGAGCGGGTTCGAAGGTCAGGCCGCGCGAGTGGACGCCGCCGTCCGAAATCTCGCCGACGCCCGTCACCAGCCGGCCCTCGACCGGGAGCGTATAGGGAAGCGCGGGCGGCGATGGCCGTTCGGCGGCGCTTCCCGGTCGCGGCAACGGACCCGGAAGCCGGGCAAGGCTGGCCGCGAGCTGCGCCTGGTACTGCCGCGTGCCGAGCTGCCGGGCGAGCGCCCGGGCTTCCTCCCCGAACACCAGCGCGCGGTCGGATTCCGCGACGGCCAGGCCCGACAGCCGTTCGGAGCGCGTCCGCTGGATCGCTTCGAAGCTGGCCAGTTCGGTCCGCCGGCTCTGCAGGGCACGCCGGCTCGCGAGCAGCGCTCCACGCGCCTGTTCGTACTGCCGGCGCAGCGCGGCGCTGCGGTCGACCTCAGCGCGCAAGGCGGCGGTGCGGCGCCGGATCTCGGGCAGGGTCGCCTCGAGGAGGGAGCGGACGTGGACGGTATCGTGGACCGAGCCGGGCTGGACCAGGGCGAGCGCGGCCGGGCGTCGCGCCATCGTCTGGAGAGCTGCGGTGAGTCTGACCAGCGGCTGCTGGCGCGCGGCAAGGCGCGCACGCTGGGCCGCCTGCATCGATTCGAGGATGGCGATACGTCGCTCCGCCGCGGTGAGATCGGCTTCGGCGGCCTGGATGCGTGCGGCGAGCGCCTCGGCGCCGGCGCGGGCGCGCAGCGCCGCATCCGTGGCCTGCCGCGACTGCCGGTCCAGGTTCCGGAAGCGCGCCGTCGCCTGCTCCGCCTCGCGCTTCGCCTGAGCCAGCGCCCGAGCGTCGTCGTCGCCGCTCGCGCGGGCGGCATAGCCGCCGGCGAGGAGAAGGGCGGTCGAGATGGACAAGGCGAGGGCGCGCATCGGCTCATCCTTCACGATGATAGGGGTGGTTCGCAAGGATGCTCGTCGCCCGAAACAGCTGCTCGGCCAGCATCGCCCTCACGAGCAGGTGGGGCCAGGTAGCGCGGCCGAAGCTGAGAAGGAGGTCGGCCGAGCGTCTTGCCTCGTCGCCGAAGCCGTCCGCCCCGCCAATGAGGAAGCGGGCCTCGCGAACGCCCTTGTCGCGCCAGGCGTCGAGCCGTCGGGCGAGCTCGGTCGACGAGAGCGCCTCCCCTTTCTCGTCGAGAATGACGGTCGCGCTGCTGACGTTCGCGGGGGACGGCCGGCGATCCTTGTCGGCGATCTCGCTGAGCTTCACCGGCCAGGGGATCCGCTTCAGATAGCGTTCCACAAGCTCCGCTTCGGGACTGCGCCCGATCTTTCCGCGCGCGACGATGTGAAGCAACACGGCCTAGCCGTGCCCGGGTAGGGCGGTGCGCGATGACGTTGGGCCGACGCGCCGCAGCGACCGAGCCTAGCGGCCGGCGGTGGCCGGCGCTCGCTCCTCGGCCGTGCGCTCCTCGAACGCCCACATCCTTTCGAGGTTGTAGAAGCTGCGCACCTCGGGGCGGAAGATGTGGACGATGACGTCGTCCGCGTCGATCAGCACCCAATCGGCGACCGGCAGGCCTTCGATCCTGACGCCGCGGCCGAGTTCGCGCTTGATCCGTTCGGCCAGCTTTTCGGCCATCGCCGCGACCTGGCGGGTCGAGCGGCCGCTTGCGATCACCATATAATCGGCGATGTTGGACTTGCCGCCCAGCGGAATGGAGACGACATCGAGCGCCTTGTCGTCATCGAGTGAGCGGAGCACGAGGCTGTGAAGCGTCTCGGTCCGTTCGTCGGCCCCGTCAGTCGGCGGAGCGGGTGCGGTTGCGGGCAAACGGCCTCCTTCCAGACAAGGGCCTGCGAGTCACGGGATCGCGCATGGCCTCGGGATGAAACGATTTCATGACGGCTTCGTGCCATTGGCCACGGGCGGCGCGAAGGGCGGTGGCTGAAGTCGGATCGGGCGGCAGATCAAGCAGCACGAGCGACGGCAATCTCCACTTCGTCCAGTGCCGAGCCTCGGCCGCGGGCCGGACGAAGCGCCGCAGCCACCCCATGGCGGGTGCCTTGAGGGCGCGCCCATGATAGCCCGGGCGAGTCACCACTGCAATCGTAACGATTCGGCTTATCGCGCGCCACTCCTTCCAGCGGTGGAACTCGGCCAGGTTGTCGGCCCCCATCAGCCAGACGAAGCGGCGTCGCGGGTACCTGCGGACGAGACGGCGCAACGTATCCACCGTATATCGTGTGCCAAGCTCGCGCTCGATCCCGGTGACCAGGATCGGAGCTCGGCGAGCGACCGAGCGAGCGCAAGCGAGACGGGCGGCGAACGGCGCCATGCCAGACCCGTCCTTGAGCGGATTTCCGGGCGAGACCAGCCACCAGGCCTCGTCGAGGCCGAGGCCGGCGATGGCCTCCAGAGTGATCCGGCGATGACCCTGGTGGGCGGGGTTGAAGGAGCCGCCGAGGAGGCCGGTGCGGGTCATCGGTCGCGGATAGCACGGGCATCGCGGGGGCGCGAACGGCCTCGACGCTTTCCGGCGCTTCCGTCATAGAGAGGACGATGGTGTCGGGGATAGAGGGCGTCGGCGAGGCGGTGACGGGCGGCATGCTCGCGCGCGCCGTCGAGCCCAGCGCCGGCGAGGATAACCACGCTCAGGGGGGCAACTGCCTTAACTGCGGCGTCGAGCTTGCCGGCGACTATTGCCACCGCTGCGGCCAGAAGGCCCTTGTGCACCGCACGATCGGGGCCTGGTGGCACGATTTCCTGCACAGCGTGCTGCACCTCGACGGCAAGTTCTGGCGGACTCTGCCGTTGCTGGCCTGGCGTCCGGGCGAGCTCACCCGCCGCTATGTCGAGGGCGAGCGGGCTCGGTTCATCTCGCCGCTCGCCCTGTTCCTGTTCTCGGTCTTCCTCATGTTCGCGGTGTTCAGCTTCTCGGGTTCGGCGATGTTCGGCGTCGACGACCCGATGGCGGCGAGCCGCGATATCGCCGCCGAGGTCGGCACGCTCCAGGAGGAAGCCGCCCAGTTGGAGGCGCAGCGGCGCCAGCGCGCCGCGGCGGGGGCCGGCACCGCCGCCCTCGATAGCCGCCTTGCCGAGCTGAGACAGGAGATCGAGCAGATCGAGGCCGCGCGGGGAGTCGTCTCGCGGAGGCCGATGTTCTCGACCAACCTGCCGCCCAGGTGGGACTGGGTCGAACGGGGAATGAGAAAGGCGAACGAGAATCCGGCTCTGTTATTCTACAAGATCCAGACCAACGCCTATAAATTCTCCTGGGCGCTGATCCCGATCTCGGTACCCTTTCTGTGGCTGCTGTTCCTGCACCGCGCACGCTACCGGCGCGCCTACCATGCCTACGACCATCTGGTGTTCGTCACCTATTCGATCGCTTTCATGAGCCTGGCGCTGATCACCTTCTGGCTGCTGCGATCGATCGGCCTCGGCGGCGGCCTGATCGAGATTCCGATGGTGCTGGTCCCGCCGGTCCATGTCTACCGGCAGCTCAAGGGCGCCTACCGGCTGTCCCGCTTCAGCGCCGCCTGGCGAACGGTCGTCCTGCTGGTCTTCGCCTCGGTGTCGCTGATGCTGTTCCTGCTTCTGCTGCTGGCGATCGGGGTGCTCGGCTAGACCGGCTCAGGCCCCCTGCACCGCCGGTCCGCCGAGGCCGCCGCGCGGGCGCCGGGTGGAGGGAATGGAGGAGCCGGTGATCGGGGTCAGCGACGGCTTGTCGCCCGGATTGCCGCGGCCGATATCCTCGCCGCGGATCGCCTTCTTGGCCTCCTCGCCGTTCAGCGTCTCATATTCGAGCAGGGCTCCGGCGAGGCGGTGAAGCTCGTCGAGATTGTCGGTCAGGACCTGGCGCGCGTTCGCTTCCGCTTCCTCGATCAGGCGGCGGACCTCGAAGTCGATCAGCCGCGCCGTCTCCTCCGAGACATGCTGGCTGCGGGCGACGCTGTGGCCGAGGAAGACCTCCTCCTGGTTGTCGCGATAGCGCAGCCAGCCGAGCTTCTCGCTCATGCCATATTCCATGACCATCGCTCGGGCGAGCTCCGTCGCCTGCTGGATGTCGTTGGACGCGCCGGTGTTGAGGGCGTCCTTGCCGTAGATGAGCTGCTCGGCGATACGGCCGCCGAAGCAGAGCGCAAGCCGGCCCTTCATCTGGGTCAGCGACATCGAATAGCGGTCGCGCTCGGGCAGGTTCCAGGTCACTCCGAGCGCCCGGCCGCGCGGGATGATCGTCACCTTGTGCAGCGGGTCGCAGCCCTCGACGTGGAGCGAGACGAGCGCGTGCCCGGCCTCGTGATAGGCGGTCGCCTTCTTCTCCTCCTCGGTCATCACCATCGACTTGCGTTCGGCGCCCATCATGACCTTGTCCTTGGCGAGCTCGAACTCGGACATGGCGACGAGGCGCTTGCCCATCCGAGCCGCGAGAAGCGCGGCCTCGTTGACCAGATTCGCCAGGTCCGCGCCGGAGAAGCCCGGAGTCCCGCGGGCGATGGTGCGCGGGTCGACGTCGGGCGCCAGCGGCACCTTCTTCATGTGGACGAGCAAAATCTTCTCGCGCCCGTCGATGTCGGGCCTCGGCACGACTACCTGGCGGTCGAACCGCCCCGGCCTCAGCAAAGCCGGATCGAGCACGTCGGGCCGGTTGGTCGCGGCGATGATGATGATCCCCTCATTGGCCTCGAAGCCGTCCATCTCGACGAGCAGCTGATTGAGGGTCTGCTCGCGCTCGTCATTGCCGTTGCCGAGCCCGGCGCCGCGATGGCGCCCGACCGCGTCGATCTCGTCGATGAAGACGATGCAGGGCGCGTTCTTCTTGGCCTGCTCGAACATGTCGCGCACTCGGCTCGCGCCGACCCCGACGAACATCTCGACGAAGTCGGAGCCCGAAATGGTGAAGAAGGGCACGTTGGCCTCGCCGGCGATCGCCCGCGCCAGAAGCGTCTTGCCGGTCCCCGGCGAGCCGACGAGCAGCGCCCCCTTGGGGATCTTGCCGCCGAGCCGGGCGAACTTGGTCGGGTCCTTCAGGAACTCGACGATCTCCTGCAATTCCTCGCGCGCCTCGTCGATCCCGGCGACGTCGTCGAAGGTGACCCGGCCATGCTTCTCGGTCAGCAGCTTGGCCTTGGAGCGGCCGAAGCCCATCGCGCCCGAGCCCGCATTCTTCTGCATCTGGCGCATGACGAAGAAGGCGATGCCGAGGATGAGGAGGAAGGGCAGCGACTGGACGAGCAGGTAGGTCCACAGCGAGGTCTGAGCCTCGGGCTGCGCCTCGAAGGCGACCTGGCGCTGGCGAAGCCGCTCGATCAGCTGGGTGTCCTGGGGCGGAGCGTTGGTCCGGAAGGTCTCGTTGTTGGTAAGCCGGCCGGTGATCACGTCCTTGCCGATCGACACCTGCTTGACCGACCCCTCCTCGACCCGATTGAGGAAGTCGGAATAGGGAATGGCGTCCCGAGCCGCGGTCGCCCCGCCGCCCATCATCTGCACGAACAGAACGAGCGCGAGCAGGATCCCGGCCCAGATCAGCAGCGACTTCATCCAGTTGTTGCCGGAGGGCTCCTTGTCGGAGTTCGGGTTGGGGGCGTCGGCCATAAAATCATCCCATCGAAGTGGTACTTCGATGGGGGCCCGTGAGGGAGGCGACCCAGGGAAGACCAGCTTTGTCTCTCGCCCGCTAAATAGGATCGGGCGGGCTGAGGCGCAATGTACGCCGCGAGGGTGAACGCCAGCTTACGCGGGATATGCCGCGGATGCTTGGCAGGCGCCGATTAAACGTATATACACAAAAGTGTGAGGGTCGAGTTCGATCCGGCCAAGCGCGCCTGGACGCTGCGCAACCGCGGCCTGGACCTCGCCGACGCCGGAGAGATTTTCGAAGGCTTCACCCTCACTTTCGAAGACGATCGCGAGGAATATGAGGAGGACCGCTTTGTCACCTTCGGCATCATGAAGGGCAAGCTGGTGGCCTGCGTCTGGACCTTTCGCGGCGACAATCGCCGCATCATCAGCCTGAGAAAGGCGGAAAAGGATGAACGGGAAATCTACAATCTCTGGCGGCCCTGACGCGGACGACGCGCCGCTTCTCACCCGCGAGATAGCCGAGCGCGCGCAGCTGGCGGTCGGCGAACGCGTCATCCGCCCGGCCGACCCGCCTTTGGGCAGGCGCCGCGGGCGCCCCGCCCGGCCCGCGGGAGAGAAGAAGGAAGCGGTTTCGCTGCGGCTCAGCCCCGCCGTCCTCGCTTTCTTCCGCGCCGGGGGTGCGGGCTGGCAGACTCGGGTCGACGAGGCGCTGATGCGGCATGTCCGGGACGCCGGCGCGGGCGGCGCTGTGGCGGAGGAGCGGGCGGGGTATCGGGCTGGGGGCGGTGAGGAGGATCGATGAAGGTGCAACATTATCCGGATACCGACAGCCCTCTATTTCGGGCTGAATGCGGGTTCGGACGGCGAGAGGCGGAGGTTGCGACGGCCTAAGACGATCAGGAACGGTGACGTCCGCTTTCCACGCCGTCGGCCCAACGCGGCGTTTTGGCGGGGCCCATTGTGAGAAGGGACACCGCGCGGCACCACTGCGCGCGTTCCGCCCGCTAAATAGGATCGGGCGGGCTGAGGCGCAATCCTTCGGCAGATTCGGGACAGGGTTGTACGCCGTGAGGGTGAACGGGGGATTACGGGCGGCACAGGGAATTACGCGAGTGCGGACAGGCCGAGGGCCGGACGATATCTGCCACGGTCTACCGCGCTAAAATCTGTCGGGTCAGTTTTCAGCGCGCCGGCGCGTGCGCGTCTGCTGTCCACCTGTGAGCATTCTCCAGAGTGCAAGGCCTCCGGCGCAGCCGATAACCGCCTGAATGGAGTTTGGTCCGAGTTCGACAATGGCCGCACCAAGCGTAGTTACATTAAAGAACGCGATCGAAGTCCCAAGCCAAGGGTAAATGACGGCCTCAAACACAAAGTAACCGGCAACCATAACAACACCCCCAGTTATCCCTGCCGCCAAGCTGTGGCCGATCCTCTGCTCTCTAACACTCTTGGCAATCGCGCCTGCGGCGAGTCCTTCTAATCCTTTTGTTACCGCAGTCGCTAAAATGAATTGTGGAAAGCCAATGGCGTCCGCCGCGGCCGGCCCGATTGCACCAACCAGAAGCCCACGCCACGGCCCCAGCCAGATGCCTGCTAAGATCACGAACATATCGCCGAGGTTAAAGTATCCATTCGTCGCGGGAATCGGAAGCCGAAGCGCCATCGTCCCGATGAACGCCAGACCGATAAGCACTGCCGTAACGGCGGTTCTTTTAAAGCTGGGGATGTCATCGTTCATCTTGGAGCCTCCCGAAGCTTTACGTAGCAACGCCGGACCTCATCATCCACAGCGGGCACGATTCGAAACGCAAAAACCAATAGGCATTTTGCCCAAGTCCAGAGTGCATTCCACACCCAGTTTCCGAGCTTCGCAACAGCGCTGATAGGGCCTTCCACCTGCCAGTCGGAACGGTTGCGCGGCAATATAGCTAAGGGATGTTCTTCGCGCCATACGGTGAGCAGGGGTGGAAAGATTTCAGCGAGATGTTGGAACACCCGTAGACACACGGCAATCCGTAGCGGCGCACGGATCAGCTTCATTTTGAGGCGCCTCCCTGGAACCCACCTAGCCAGTCGCGGTAGAGCACCCGAACCAGCATGGACCCGTTGAAGAAGCCCTGCAACGGAAAATGAACTAACGAAGAAGAATGCGTATGGGAGACTCACCATCAGCATGTACACAATACTGACCAGGTGTTCATCGGTAGCAGCGACTCCTGTTAGATCGATCACTAAACCTAGAACGTCTTGGACAATCGCGCCTACTATAACAGTGGCTATGACCATAACCGCAGCCACAGATATGAACGAAAAAAGCTTGTCAAGACCAGTATTCAGGCCAATTATAATCCAAATGGCGACCATGTATGCAAACATGGCCTCAACGCGCAGCCAAGGATTGTCGGGAACCCACCGTGTCACCAACGTGGAGTCCAAGAGCGGCGCGGCGAGGGATGCCAGAATAGCCAGCCGGAGAACCCAAGGTATGCGCCTCATTCTGGCACCTCACAGCGATTCAATACGACGTAGTCCTCACTTCCGTGGGTGAGGTGTAAAGCTGATCGCAAAAGTGTTTTCGCCCATTGCCATTCGTGCGAAATGACGGCAACCGGGACCCCCCTCGCATGAGCAGCTGTAATGACTTCAGCGACGAATGTGTGAGCAAGTCGATGCGACAACCCCCAGGAAGGTTCGTCTAGTATCAGCAACGATGGCCGCTCCGTCAGGCGCTCCGCCGCCAATGCGGCCTTACCGTGTAAAAGGGAAGCGAGGTGTCCGGAGCTGTCGCGTTTTGAAACCTCGTGGACGAAACCGGTCAATGAGCGTTGCAGAGAATTCTCAAGTTCTTGCATTGTCTCGTGGGTGGTTCCGAGGCCGCGCGTGTCATAACGGAATGCATAATTTATGTGCTCGTGTGGCGTCATCCCAAATAACTGGTGGTAAGCGTTCTGCATTAGAATGCGCGCTTTGCCCGACGCGCCTGATGAGAGAATGTCGACGCTCCCCTTTGCGGGCGCCAGCACGCCCGCGAGCACAAGTGCGAGTGTACTCTTTCCCACGCCATTATCGCCGAGGACAAGTGTCGGTGAATCCAGATCCAAAGAAGGCGTGTCCGAGCGATATCTGATTACTTTCGTGGGAATGGCCGTGGGATATGCGCGCCCAGGATAGGTGACATCCAAATCGGACAGTATCAGACGCCACGGTATTGCAGAAGTGGAGATTAAATGTGGTGTATGAGCTGCACAGCCGTCTATTTCTGGCCACTGACCATCCAGCAGCAGGATCCAAACGGATTTCTGTAGTTGAACGTACCTGTCCGCAACGGCAGTTATCATATCACGCCGCTCTGGGTATACCCACGTAGTCGGGCTTGCCATTACGAGGCCGTCGTACTCTTCTGAGAGCGCATGCGCCTTGGCGAGGGCAACGAGTGCCCGCTCCCCTCCGGAAAGAGATCCGATGCTTTGGGCCGCGAGGCTCGGCGGCAGTCGGAACTGATTCAGTAAGTCGGCGGTAGCGGCATCTGGGTCTATATGCGCACTGGCTAAGGCTACTTTCAACTCTTCGGCTACCGTTGGCATAGCAAAAAACTCTACAGGGTCAGGCGGCAGCACCAGGATCTTATTCGTCGCCGTCGATGCCAGTTCCAGGTATTCCCAGAATCGGCGAAGGAAGGGGGAGGCTCCTGTTTCAAGTGGCAGATCCGGCTGTCCAGACAGCTCAGATAAGCGCAGAAGCAGCTCAGCTTGAGTGGCGTACCGTTCAATGTGAATCGTTGGGCGGTCGGGGACAGGATTGCCGTCGCTTAACCTCGTCAGCATCAATTCCCCTCCAGATTCCCGCCGACTCCAGCCCGCTCTATCCACGCCCACTGTATGTTTGAGCTGAACCTTCAACATCCCGTTATGCGGCACGCTTTTCAATAATGAAATTATCCCAGTATCGCCGCTCATAATTTGTTCTCATTCCCCGGACAGCCTTACGTGCTAGCTCTCCCTGTATCCGAAGCTGCTCGGAAGTGTTCGCTCACGAGATAGAAAAGTCGATATTTTGGAGGCAGCGTTAACCCGTGTTATCGTACAGAGGTGGTCCGAAATATCTCAGCAGCCCGTGATCTTTCGCCGATTGGGCGGCAGCTCCTCGACCTCCTCTTGAGCCAACAAAACGAAGGAAGGCCTGCATTTCGGTCAGTTCGGCGATCATGCCGACCAAAGCGGGCCTTGGCAGCCGGGGTTCGAGGACCTGGCTAAGAAACCTCGTTTGTATATGACGCTGTGGCCCTGCAGAGTGCTCCGCAAGCATGGTTTGGCCGAGGACGCTATCCACAATGCGCTCAAGGGCATTTGCGCCATCTTCGTAGATGGCGTTGTTCTTGGAGACGAGGACACCATTCCAGTCGCTTCTGAGGGGAGGCGATTCGTCAGCTTTCGCCACAGTATCTGCGGTGCCTTGATCCTCTTTGAGCAAGCGGGTTGGAAGGGGGTAACAGACGGCGTCCTAGCAAGAATGCTGGATCGAGGGAGCCCTTGGCGCGCACCGGACGGGGGCTGGACTCATAGCGATGCTCGACCCACTCAATCAGATCTCTACAGTGGCCTTTATGCGATTCAACTTTTAGATGCAGCCCGTATGTGCGCAGATGTCAGCGCCGAACTATCCGAGCCTGTGATGCGGCCATTGGAGGAAAGCCTCGCATACTTGGCGCATGCGTGGGAAACAGATGGCTGGTCATACGGTAGGCTAACCTCCCAAGAGTCCTTTCCGCTCTCTTTCGCTGAAGTTTCGACGGTCCTTTGGGAGCGTCGACCCGCGTTATTCGCCGCGGTTGCTGATGAGCTTCTCCTCTACCGCAACCCAGTAGGGGACTTGCAGGAGGAATACCGAACGTACGTCGACCCAACCGTGTCGATAGAATCCTGCCGGGCGAGACTCGCTTACTCGACCTACCTGGCCCTTCATCCTCGGACGGTATGGGGAGGGTTCGCGCAGCGCGCGTTAGCGGGAAACATCGATACCCTTAATTCCGTAGAAATCGCATGGCTGCTAGACCTCGAGCTGACGGAGTCAGTTTCCGCCCGTTGACGCCGCAAGGCTGCGGATTTGGCAGCCGCGTCTGCTCCACATCGCCGATCTTCGATCCAAGCATCGCATCGGTGGGGACAGTCACAGTGACTGTCCCCTTTTGCGACTCGGGAGGGGTGGAGCGCAAGGCGGAGCGCATCGGTAGGGGACAGTCACAGTGACTGTCCCCTTTAGCCACTCGCGGGGCAGGCTTGCCGGCGTGAGGTCGGTCTGGTCCGACCGCTATTCGTCCTCCCCGCGTCCCGCGCCGCCGCGCAGGTCCTTGGCCATGGCGATGCAGGGCATCGCCCGGCCGGTGGCGAGGCGGTGGGTGGAGGGGGCGAGGGGGCGGTAGCCGAGGGCCCGGTAGAAGGGCTCGGCGTTGAGGGAGGCGCTGAGGGTGAGCTGGCCCGCGCCCTCGCGCCGTGCGATGCGCTCGAGGGCGCGGACGAGGCGGGCGCCGACGCCCCGGCGCGCCGCTTCCGGGAGGACGTAGCAGGCGACCAGCTCGCCGCGGGCCGGGGCGACCGCGCCGATGCCGACCGTCTCGCCGCCGGCCTCTGCGACCAGGCGGATTTCGCCGCCGGGATTGGCTCGGAAGGCGGCGAGGGCGGCGGCGTTTATCTGGGGCGCCCAGTCGTCGATCAGCTCGGCCGGATAGGCGTCGGCGGCGAGGCCGCGCACGGCGGCTCGGTGGACCTTAAGGAAGCGCTCGGCGTCGAGCGCGGTCGCGGCTCGGATGCGCAGCCTCGTCTCGAACGCCCTCGCCATGGCGGTGAGGATAAGCGGGAGGCGGTGGAGCGCAAGGGTGGTGACAGTCACAGTGACTGTCCCCTTCGCACCCTGTTCAGCGGGCGGCGGCGGCGCTATGCGACCGCCAAGGCCATGTCCGCACCGCAGACCTTCCACTATCGAGGGATCGAAACCGAGGCGGAAGCGGGCCTGGTCCGCCTGCGCTACGGCTTCGACGGCGGCCCGGACTTCACCGAGGAGGTGGAATTCGGGGCGCCCCTGCCGGCGCCGTCGGCGCCCGGCCACGCCCCGTTCCGGGCCGCGCTCGAGGCGCTCCACGTCCTCGCCGGGATCAGCTATTACAAGCTCTACGTGCCGCCTCGGCTCGAGCTTGGCGGCCTCGCCTTCGACGCCCAGCAGATCGCCTTCTTCGAGGAGACGTTCCGCGAGGGGCTCGGCGAGTTCGCCTACAGGAACGCGATCGACCTCGACGGAAGGATCGGCTTCACCGGCCAGAGCGCGCCCGCCGCCGGGCGGGTCGCGTCGACGAGGCGAGAACAGGCGGCGGACTTCCCGTGCGCGGTGCTGATGGGAGGAGGCAAGGATTCGCTGGTCAGCGTCGAGGTGCTTCGCGCCGCCGCCATTCCGTTCGTCCTGTTCACGGTCAATCCGCGCCCGCCGATGACCGATTGCGCGGCGGCGGGCGAGCTGCCGCTGGTCGCGGTCCGCCGCCGCCTCGACCCGCGCCTGTTCGAGCTCAACGGCGCGCCGGGCACCTATAACGGCCATGTCCCGATCACCGCGATCGTCAGCCTGATCGCTCTGTGCGGCGCCTTCGTCCACGGCTTCGGCAACGTCGTCCTGTCGAACGAGCGGTCCGCCGACGAGCCGACCCTGACCGAAGGCGGGCGGGCGGTGAACCACCAATATAGCAAGAGCAGCCATTTCGAGCGCCGCCTCGCCGACTATGTCCGCCACTATATCTCGCCGGAGATCGGCTATTTCTCGCTGATGAGGCCGCTCTCCGAATTCCATATCGCCCGGCTGTTCGCCAAGGCCGACCGCTACGACCGCGCCTTCACCAGCTGCAACGCGGCGTTCCGGATCACCGGCCCGGACGAGGCGCGCTGGTGCGGCGATTGCGCCAAGTGCCGGTTCACCTTCCTGATGCTGGCCGATGCGATGGCGCCGGAGCGGCTGTGCGCGATCTTCGGAGCGAATCTGCTCGACCGGCCCGCCCAGCAGGCCGGGTTCGAGGCGCTGCTCGGGCTCGACACCCACAAGCCGTGGGACTGCGTCGGCGAGATGCGCGAATCGCGCCTCGCCATGGTCCGCCTCGCGGGCGATCCGCGCTGGGCCGGAGCAGCGGTGGTGAGCGCGCTCGCCGGCCGGCTCGGCGCGGACGGGTTCGACGCCGGGGCGGCGCTCGACGAGCTGCTGACTCCGCGCTGGAACCCGATCATTCCGCCCCGCTTCGCCGACGCGCTCAATGCCTATCTTGGATAGAGCCCGGTCGGTCGGAATCTGGGGCTATGGGCGGGAAGGCCGGGCCGCCCTCGCCTATCTTCGGGCGCACCGGCCGGATCTCGACCTCGCCGTGCTCGTCGACGGCGAGGCGCCCGAGCTCGACGACGACAATCGCGGCGTCCCCACCCTGTCCGGCAGCGCCGCCGCCGAGGCCGTCGCCGGCGGCCGCTTCGACCTCATCGTCAAGAGCCCGGGGATCAGCCTGCGCCGGCCCGAGATCGCCGCCGCTCGGGCCGCCGGGGCAAGCTTCACCTCGGCCACCAATTTGTGGTTCGAGGCGAACGGCACCGCCGGGACGATCGGGATCACCGGGACGAAGGGCAAGAGCACGACCGCCGCGCTGGTCGAGGCGATCCTGACGGCGGCCGGGAAGAGGGTGCGGCTGCTCGGCAATTCGGGCCTGCCCGCTTTGGGCCAGGCGAAGGGCGAGGATCATACCATCCTCGAACTCTCCTCCTACCAGATCGCCGACCTCGAATTCGCGCCGGAGATCGCGGTGGTGACCAACCTGTTTCCCGAGCACGCGCCCTGGCACGGCGGGGTCGAGGCCTATTATGCCGACAAATTGCGGATCGCCGAGCTCGGCCCGTCCCAAATCATCGCCAATTACCGGAACGAGGAGCTTCGCCGCCGGATCGGCTCGCGGAGCGACGCGATCTGGTTCAACCGGGAAGGCGGCTTCTCGGCCGAAGCCGGGGTGCTGACGTTCCGCGGAAGGCCGGTCGAGATCCTCGGCCCGCCGCCGCCGGGGCTGCACAATCTCGCCAACGTCGCCGCCGCGGCGACGGTCGCCCGCCAGCTCGGCCTCGCCGGCATCACCGAGGCCGTTGACCTGCGCTCGTTCAGGCGCCTACCGCACCGCATGGAGGAGCTGGAACTCGCCCGCGGGATCACCGCCGTCGACGACAGCATCGCCACCGTCCCCGAGGCGACCGCCGCGGCCCTGCAATATTATGACGGCCGGCCGATCCACCTGATCCTCGGCGGCAGCGAGCGAGGCCAGGATTACGGAGTGCTTCACGACGTCCTGCGCCGGGCGAGCGTCAGGGCGGTCTATCTGCTTCCCAAGACCGGCCTTCGGATCGCCGACGAGCTCGCCGCCGCAATCCCGGAGCTTGCCGCGCGGCCGAGCGGAGAGCTCGAGACGGCGGTCCGGACGATCGCCGCCGAAGCGACGGAGGGAAGCGTCGTCCTGCTCTCCCCGGGCGCTCCGAGCTTCGACCAGTTCACCGACTTCACCGAGCGCGGCCGCAAGTTCCAGAGCCTGTGCCGGGAGCTGATCGGCGGGCCGAGCCGAGCCGAGCCCGCGGAGCCGAGCGATGGCCGCTGAAGCCGACCCGGCCCGGCTCATCTGGGACTCGGTCGTCGCGGCGAGCGGCCGCGGCATGCCCGAGCTCGAGGCGGTGGTCGGAATCCACGCCTATCGGAACGCCGCCGAAGCGCTCCTCGCCAGCACCGACCCGGTCGTCGTCGGCACCGGCTTTCCGGTCAACGGGGCGCCGGAGACGGACGGCCCGCCCGGCGCCTTCGTCATCGCCGACGCTCTGCTCCGCCTCGGCCGCGAAGTCTCGGTCGCGACCTGGGCCGGAGCGGAGGCGATATTGAGGCAGGCCCGGCCGCGGCTGGATTACCTTACCGTCCCGATCGAGCGCGGAGCGCCGCCGCCGCCGCCGCCGCCGGGCGCCGGGGGCCGCGTCCTCGTCACCGTCGAAGCGTGCGGAATGATCGCGGACGGCCGCTACCAGAACATGCGCGGCGAGGACATCAGCGCGGCGGCGCCCAAGTTCGAATCCTTCTTCGGCCCACGAAGCCTGATCAGCATCGGCGACGGCGGCAACGAGTTCGGGATGGGCGGCATCCCGCTGTCCTTCTTCGAGGATCGGCCGTTCGAGCGCCCGATCTCGACCACCGACCATCTGCTCCCGGCGGCGACCTCCAATTACGGGGCCTACGCCCTCGTCTGCTACCTCGAACGGCTGACCGGAGAGCCGCTCCTGCCGCAGCGAGAGGACCATCTCGAGCTGATCCGCGAGCTGGTCAGGCTCGGCTGCGTCGACGGGATCAGCGGCGAGCGGCGCGAGCTGGTCGACGGCCGGCCGCTGGCGGAGAGCGGCGACATTCTCGATCTCCTCCAGGAGGTCGCGGCGGGGGCGCGCTGACGATCGGGGGTTTTTCCGCGGACGGCCCGCGGACAATATTGGCTTTGCCCGCCGAACAGGACATCATGGCGACGGCCAGTCGTTGCCGGTAGATCGTCGATATTCGCCAGGAGGGGTGAGAGGATGTCGGGACCAGCGCAGGACGCGGCGACGAACCGGGCGCTCGACGGCGCCTGGAACATCAGCCCCGACGCGATCTCGGCGGGGGCGACTCTTGCTTCCGCCATCCTCGCCGCGCTCGGCATCTGGTTCGTGTGGAGGCAATTGCGTGCGCTGTCCCAGCAATCGCGCTCGCAGATCTTCCTCGACCTCGCCGACCGCTGGACCGCCATCTATCCGGCGCGGATCCAGGTGCTCGGCATGAAGGCGACGAGCGTCGAGGCGCTGATCGCCAAATATCCCGACTATCGCCAGCTCTTCGCCGAGGAATTCTGGCCGAAGATGCGCGAGCTGCTCAATTTCTTCGAGGTGGTCGGGCTGATGATCCACCAGAAGTTCATCACCGCGCCCGAGGTGTTCGTTCTGGTCAGCGTCGACCGCGAGGGCGACATGAACGCGGTGCTGCAGCCCTACATCAACTTCCTTCGCCTCACATATCGCGACGACATCTACAAATTCTACGACGAGTATCTCCTCCCCGAATACCACAAGCGGGTCCCGCTCGTGCCGTGATCCGGCACGGGCGGGGGCTCTCCCGCCTCGCGCGCCGGGAAAGGAAGGTGGATGCCGGATCCGGTCCGGAATGACGGCGGCGCCGGCGCGTCCGGCCTGGCGAGGGGATCAGGGCAGGCGGTCGGCGCAGGAGGGGCGGTCGGGGTCGGCCCAGCAGACCAGGACGGCGCGCAGGTCGGCGGCGTCGGGGATGTCGATATCGGCCTCGAGGAAGACATATTGGAAGACGAGCGCGCCGGCGCCGACGCTTTCCCGATCCTCGTAGAAGGCGCTCTCGGTGGCGCCGCTGGCGCTCTGAACGACCAGCCGGCGAAGCCCGCGCAGCCGGGCCGGATCGACCTCGCCGGCGGCGCAGGCGGCATCGGCGGCGGCGGCGAAGGCGGCGCCCGCGGCCTGGCGGAACGCCTCGAGGCGCTCCGGAGAAAGGCGGGGCATCGTCGCGGGCGAAGGAAGCCGAATCGAGCTCGACAGCAAGCGCCCCCGTGCAGCCCTCGGCCGGAGCCGCGGCGGCGGCATTGCCGGCGGGGGCCGGGGTAAGGTCGGGAGCGGCCGGAGCGCCGGCGGGGGCGTCGGGGGCGGGCGCGGCTTGCCGAGCCTCCTCCTCGCGTCCGCAACCGGCCAAAGCGGCGGCGAGGCACAGCGCGGCGAAGAGGGGGGCTAGGCTGCGACCCATCGGGCGAGGATGAGCCTTGCCGGGGCGGACGGCAAGCCCGCAATGCGGCGCCGCGGGCGGCCGGGCCCGGCCCTTGCGCCGGGGCGCTTGCGGCGGCGGCGCGTTTGCGACAGTCGGAGGCGATGGCCGCCCGACCGCCCCGCTTGCGCATCCTCGTCGACGCCGACGCCTGCCCGGTCAAGGAGGAGGTGTACAAGGTCGCCTTCCGCCACGACGTTCCGGTCAGCATCGTCAGCAACAGCCCGATCCGGGTGCCGGCGCACGCCCTGATCGAGCGGGTGATCGTCGGCGCAGGCTTCGACGCGGCCGACGACTGGATCGCCGGGGCCGCGGATACGGATTCGGTGGTGGTGACCGGCGACATCCTGCTCGCCGAACGCTGCCTCAAGAGAGGGGCGGTCGTGGTCGCTCCGACGGGCAGGCCGTTCACGCCGAATTCGATCGGAACGGCGGTCGCGACTCGGGCGATCATGGCCGACCTGCGCGCCGGAGCGGCCGGGATAAGCGGCGGACCGGCGCCCTTCGCCCGGGCCGACCGGTCGCGCTTCCTCTCCGCGCTCGACGAGGCGCTGGTCCGCCTCGAGCGCCGGCGCCGGGCGCGCGGGGACTATCGCGCCGGCGGCGAGAGCGGCTAGGCAGACGGGATGGACGAGGAGTCACAGCGGCGCGTCACGCCCGTCATCCTGTCGGGCGGTGCCGGGACCCGGCTGTGGCCGCTGTCGCGCCTCGACCGGCTCAAGCCGATGGTCGACCTGACCGGCGAGGGGACGCTGCTCGAGCTCACCGCTCGGCGGGTCGCGAACCGGGAGCGCTACGCCGCCCCGCTGCTGGTGACGGGCGCGGAGGATGCCGAAGCCGGAGCGGCGCAGCTGGCCGCGGCCGGGACCGCGCCGCAGCGGACGATCGTCGAGCCGGCGGCGCGCGGAACCGCGGCGGCCATCGCCCTGGCCGCGCTGGCGCTCGAGCCGGCGACGCCGATGCTGGTCATGCCCAGCGACCATGTCATCGCCGACGAAACCGCCTTCGAGGCGGCGGTCGCGATCGCCCTGTCGGCGGCCGAGGACGGCTGGCTCGTCACCTTCGGAATAACGCCCGACCGGCCGGAGACCGGCTATGGCTATATCAGGCGCGGAGCGCCGATCGGCGGCGGCGCCCATCGCGCGGAGCGGTTCGCCGAGAAGCCCGATTCGGCGACCGCGACGGCCTGGCTCGCCGAGGGCGGCTACGACTGGAATGCCGGCATCTTCCTGATGCGCGCCGGAGATTATCTGGAGGCGCTGGCGGCGACGGCCCCGGCCCTGCTCGACGCCGCGCGAGCGGGGGCGGCGGGCGATCCGGCGGCCTTCGCCGCGGCGCCGTCCGCGTCGGTCGACCGGGCGGTGATGGAGCAATGGGACCGGGTCGCCGTCGTCCCGGTCGCGATGGGCTGGTCCGACGTCGGCAGCTGGGAAGCGGTGCACGCCCTCGGGCCGCACGACGCGCACGGCAATGCCGTCGCCGGAGACGCCGTTGCGGTGGACAGCCGCGGCTGCCTGGTGCGCTCGGACGGGCCGGTGGTGGTCGCTCTCGGGGTCGAGGATCTGGTGATCGTCGCGACCGAGCGCGCCGTGCTGGTCGTGCCGCGCGGCAGCTCGCAGCGGGTCGGAGAGGCGATCGAGGCGATCGGCAAGAGGCGCGAGGGAGACGCGAAGGATGGTTGAGCTACGCGAACTGGGCGGGAGCGGCCTGACGAGTCCGCGGCTGGTCCTCGGAGGCAATGTGTTCGGCTTCACCGTCAAGGGCGAGGAAGCGTTCCGGCTGCTCGACCGCTTCGTCGCCGCCGGCGGGACGATGGTCGACACCGCCGACGTCTATTCGAATTGGGTGCCGGGCCATGTCGGCGGCGAATCGGAGACCCTGCTCGGCGAATGGCTGAGACGGCGCGGACGGCGCGACGACGTTCTGATCGCGACCAAGGTCGGCCACGACAAGGGCCTCTCCGCCGGCCACATCGCGGCCGCGGCCGAGGAGTCGCTGCGGCGCCTCGGAACCGACCATATCGACCTCTATTACGCCCACAAGGACGATGAGGCGACGCCGCTCGAGGAGACGCTGAGCGCGTTCGACGCCCTCGTCCGAGCCGGCAAGGTGCGGGCGATCGGAGCGTCCAATTATTCCGCCGAGCGGCTCGCCGAAGCGCTGGCCGTGTCCGAGCGCGAGGGGCTGGCGCGCTACACGGTGCTCCAGCCCGAATATAATCTGATGGCCCGCGACGGCTTCGAGGGGGCGCTCCAGGAGCTGTGCCTCGAGCGCGGTCTCGGCGTTCTTCCCTATTTCGGGCTCGCCTCGGGCTTCCTCACCGGCAAGTACCGGTCCGAGGCGGATTTCGGCAAGAGCGTTCGCGGGACCCGGATGGCGGCCTATCTCAACCCGCGCGGGATGCGGGTGCTCGCCGCGCTCGACGAGGTCGCCGGGCAAAGCCGGGCGACTCCGGCGCAGGTCGCGCTCGCCTGGCTGGCGGCTCAGCCGGGGATCGCGGCGCCGATCGCCAGCGCGACCTCGCTCGCCCAGCTCGAGGAGCTGCTCGGGATGCTCGAGCTCGAGCTGACGCCGGAGCAACTGGAGAGGCTGAGCGCGGCTGCCTAGAGCCGGGCCGTTCATCCTGGGTCGTGTGCGGGCGAAGGCCGGGACCAAGTCCTTCGGTTCGTGCCGCTGGACCCCGGCCTTCGCCGGGGGACGGGACCGGCTCAGGGCGCTTCGTTGGCGAGGACGAAGTCGCGCAGCGCGCGGGCGTCGTGAAGGGCATTGTGGGGCACCCGGCTGGTCGCTGCGGGACTGAAGCCGGGATTGCTCAACAGCTCGAAACGAAGCGCTCCGACCGGAGCCATCTCGCCCGGGCCGGTGGTGAGGAGAGCGCAGAAATAGCCGATATCGTCGGGCCAGTCGGCGACGATCACCGGATCGGGGTCGGGCGCGAGGAACTCGGCGAGCCGCTCCGCCGCGGCCCGTCGCGAGGGCTGCGGGACGGTGCCGCCGGGGACGCTGCCGAGATAGGGCACGACGTTGCGCTCGACCCAGGGGTGCAAGGTGGCCGGCAGCGGCAGGGTGGCGTAATATTCCTGGTCGCCATGTTCGGGCGCCAAGGCGAGGCTGATCAGCTCGCCGCCGAAGCCGTTGAACTCGGTGTCCAGGAAGTAGCGCATCCTTGCCGCCTTGCCCCCGCTAATGCCGGAAATGGCGCATGCCGGTGAAGACCATGGCGAGGCCGGCCTCGTCGGCGGCGGCGATCACCTCCTCGTCGCGGATCGAGCCGCCCGGCTGGATCACCGCGGTCGCGCCCGCCTCGGCGGCGGCGAGGAGGCCGTCGGCGAACGGGAAGAAGGCGTCGGAGGCGACCGCCGAGCCGACCGTTCGAGGCTCCGGCCAGCCCGCTTTGGCCGCCGCGTCCTTCGCCTTCCAGGCGGCGATTCGGGCCGATTCGAGGCGGTTCATCTGGCCTGCGCCGATGCCGGCGGTGACTCCGTCCCGGGCATAGACGATGGCGTTCGACTTGACGTGCCGGGCGACCGTCCAGGCGAACAGGGCGTCGGCCAGCTCGCGCTCGCTCGGCGGCCGCTTGGTCACCGTCCGCAGCCGGTCGCGCCCGACCCGGCCGTTGTCGCGGCTCTGCAGGAGATAGCCGCCGGCGATCGACTTGAGGGTCAGGCCCGGCCGCGCCGGATCGGCCAGATCGCCGGTGAGAAGGAGGCGCAGATTCTTCTTCTGCGCGAACAGGGCCCGAGCTGCGTCGTCGGCGGCCGGGGCGATGACGACCTCGGCGAAGATCCGGGTGATCGCCTCGGCGGCGGGACCGTCGAGCGGCCGGTTGACCGCGATGATTCCGCCGAAGGCCGAGACCGGATCGCAGGCGAAAGCCGCCTCATAGGCTCCGGCGACGCTGTCGCCGAGCGCGACTCCGCACGGGTTGGCATGCTTGACGATGACGCAGGCCGGGCCGGAATCGCGAAATTCGCCGACCAGCTCGAGCGCCGCGTCGGCGTCGTTGTAATTATTGTAGGACAGGGCCTTGCCCTGGACCTGGGCGGCTTGGGCGATGCCCGGCCCGTGCGGGCCCTGCGGCAGATAGAGCGCCGCCTGCTGGTGGGGATTCTCGCCGTAGCGAAGCCCGGCTCCGAGGCGCATCGCCAGCGTCAGCGATTCCGGGAAGAGCAGCCCCTGGTCGGCGAAGGCGAACCATTGCGAGATCGCGCTGTCATAGGCGGCGGTAGCGGCGAAGGCCTTGGCGGCGAGGCGGCGGCGAAGGTCGAGCGACGTCATGCCGCCGCTTGAATCGAGGGCGGCGACGAGCTCGGGATAGTCCGCCGGATCGGTGACGATCGCGACATGGGCATGGTTCTTGGCGGCCGAGCGCACCATCGACGGCCCGCCTATGTCGATATTCTCGATGATCTCGTCGCGGCCGGCGCCGCGGGCGACGGTCCGGGCGAAGGGGTAGAGATTGACGACGACGAGATCGATGGGAGCGATGCCGTGCTCGGCGAGCGCGGCGGCATGGGCGGGATCGTCGCGGACGGCGAGCAGGCCGCCATGGACCTTCGGGTGGAGAGTCTTGACCCGGCCGTCCATCATCTCGGGAAAGCCGGTCAGCTCGGCGACGTCGAGCACCTCGAGCCCGGCCTCGCGAAGCGTGCTTGCGGTGCCGCCGGTCGAGACCAGCTCCACGCCATGGCGCGTCAGCGCCCGCCCGAGCTCGACCAGGCCGGTCTTGTCGGAGACCGAGAGGAGGGCTCGGGCGATCTTGACGTCGGGCATCGGCATTCCTTGGCTCCCGGCATCGCCCTGCCCGCGCAGGCGACCTTATTTCAAGAGCGACGTGAAGGAGGGGACAGTCACTGTGACTGTCCCCTCAGCCCTCGCTGAAGTCGGCGTAGCGCACGGTGAGCTCCTCGCCCTCCGCTATGTCGCGGGCCGCGAAGAAGTTCATCGCAGCGTCCGACCGCACGTTGGGCGACGCGCCCGCCGCCGGCTCGTTCAGGTACCAGCCCGGGGTCAGATTGTTGAAATTGACCGGGCAGCCGATCTTCCCGCCCCGCCGGATCCCGAAATCGAGATAGAAGCTTCGCTGCGCCGCGCCGAGCCCGGCTTCGTCGAGCTCGGCGGGATCGACCCAGACGAGATCGATGCGGTCGTTGGCGAAGAGGTTGGTGCCTTCGGGGATCGGCGCGATCGCGAACACGCCGATGCCGTGGATCCCGGAAAGGCCGAGGCGCACATGGACCCCTTCGTGCGGCAGCCGACGATCCATGCTCACTCCTCCTTGCAGGCCGGCCCGGCATTGCCCGGGCGGGCGCTCCGCCTCGCGGCGTCGCAACCTCCGAACGGGCCTTTCGGGTCCGCCGACGCGGCGTTACAGGCGAGGACCGCCGATTGGGGGTTGCAGGAACCGGCCGGTTCGTGGCGAATTGGGGTCAATCAGTGATTCTCGGGAGAATGTAGATGATCGTCGCCCTGTTCGCTTCCGTCCTGCTCGCCGCCGCCGCGCAGGATCCGCCGGTGAGCCCCGAGGTCGGCGAACCGCCCGAGGCGACCGAGGAGCAGGCGAGCGACGTCTATGCCGAGGAGCCGGCCGACGTCCGGAGCGACACCGGCACCGAGGATTCCTATATCGCCGAGGAGCCCGCAGAGCCGGTCTCCCAGCCGGTGGCCGAGGAGGCGGTCGAGGCCGCCGAGCCCGAGCCCGGCGACGAGCAGCCGACCGTATGCAAGCGCCGGTCGGTCTACGACGCCTTCGGTCGCCAGAGGTCGACAAGGGTGTGCCGGCCCCGCGACGAGTGGTGATAGCGGGCGGAGCCGCGCGGGACCGCGGCTGCGCGGTGATCGGACCGCTGTGACCCTACCCCCTCATCCCGAGTAGGGACCGAGCCCTCAGGTCCGGCATGGCGGAGCTTCGTCGGGCTCGTCTGGACAGACTTCGAACGAGGGCGGTCCGGCTCAGCCGGCGCGCTTCAATTCCCAGGAAATGGTCATGCCTTCGGGCGGAGTCTCGCCGGCGACGACCAGCTGCGAGGTGGCGTGCGGGCGCGCCGTGCCGTCGATCCACAGGCTGTCCTCGGCCGAAAGCATCCCGCCGCGGCAGCGAAACTGCCACACCGCGCCGCCGCGGATGCGCAATAGAGCGCCCTGGCCGTCGGCGGTGGGGGTCGCCTGGACGGCGGGGGCGAGGTGAAAGCGGGCGGTGAACGGCACATCGTCGCCGCGGCGCCGGCGGCGCCCCGGGGCGGGATAGAGCCGCTCCTCGCCCGACAATTGGCGGCCGTCGGACGAGAGCAGCAGCCGGCGCTCGTGGATCAGGCCGAAGCGGCGGGCATAGCCGTCATGGCTCGCTTCGGCCCGGCAGATGCCGGCGGTGTCGTCGCGCGACATCTCGACCTGCGAGACGCCCTTGCCGAGCGAGCCGTCCTGATGGATCGCGGTCGAGTTGCGGTCGCCGAGCGTCAGCGTCGAATGAGCGGCCGTGGTGCGCAGCGCGAAAGCCAGCTCCGCCGGAACCGCGCCCTTGGCGTCGCCGACGCCCCCGCAATTGACGACCAGGCGATCGGGACCGTCGCTGAACTCGAACGCCAGGGTCGAGGCGCAGCCGCCGACCAGCGCCCTCGGCGGCGGCGGCGGCGCGGCGTCGAACACCAGCACGCTGGTCCGCGCCTGGAGCCGCTGGTAGCCCCAGCCGCGAGGCCGCCGCAGCGGGCTCGAATCCGCGCCCGACGCCTCCACCGCGGCGAGGACCCGGCGCCGGCTCGCCCTGTGCCCGCCCTGCCAGCTCGACAGGGCCTCGTCGCCGAGCGTGACGGCGAGCAGCGCCGCCGTGGCGGACTCGACCGCCTCGATGAGGAATTCCGGAAGGTCGCGGCGGGCGGCGATATAGACGCCTCGCAGCTGCGCCAGGGTCTCGACGAGGGCGAGCTGCTCGATCGGCGAGCGGCTGACCAGGCCGCCATCCTCGTGGAGCGAGGAAGCGAGCGCCCGGACCAGGCCCGCCTCGCCCGACTTGAGCCGGGCCGGGCCGCCCTGGACGACGAGCGCCGCCGCGATGACTCCGCTCCAGGCGGCGATCCGGGCAAGGCCGGGCAGCGCCTTGTCGGCGCTGCGCTCGAGGTGGCGCGCGCCCCGCGCCAGGACGCGAAGGACGGCCGAGCGGTAGACGAGGTCGCGGCTCGACAGGATGTAGGGCGCGTAGGCGGTCCAGAACAGGATTCGCCGTCCCCACAGGTCGGCGCGCCAGGCGGGCTCGCCGACCTGGCCGGCAAAGGCGTCGAGCCACTTGCGGGTCAGGGCCTCGGCGAGCTTGGCGCCGCGCTCGCGGGTGGCGGCGGCGGACAGGTCCCTCAGCCAGGCGAAGCTGTGAAGATAGGCGACGAAATCCGCCGGCAGGCCGACGGTCGCGAAATCGAAGCCTTCGACCGGGATCTCCGTGCCGTCGTGGAGGAAGCACCCGCGCAGCAGGGCCTCGCCGGCGGCCTTCTCGCCGGCGACCGGGTCCTTGGGCACCGCGAGCAGCCGCAGCGGCACCCGGCCGCGCAGCCGCAGCCTGTGCAGCGGCGTGCGCCAGGCGAGCCGGTGGAGCCGGTAGTTGAAGCGCTCGAACAGCGAGAGGCCGCGATCGTCGCCGACCCGGATCAGCCTCTTGCCCGGCTCGATCTCCTGCTCGCCCGCCTCCGGATCGATCCGTTCGAGCCGGCTCATCCGCGCAGCGCCAGGATGTTGTCGGCATAAGCCGAGGGACCGCCGCGGAAGGTGGCCGTTCCGGCGACCAGCGCATCGGCGCCGGCGTCGATCACGCGCCGGCAGTTGGAGCGGTCGATGCCGCCGTCCACCTCGAGGTCGATCGCCAGGCCGAGGCGGTCGATGCGCTTGCGGATCGCCTCGATCTTGGCGAGCTGGCCGGCGATGAAGCTCTGGCCGCCGAAGCCGGGATTGACGCTCATCACCAGCACCAGATCGAGCTCCTCGAGGACATAGTCGAGAGCCTTGGCCGGAGTCGCCGGGTTCAGCGAGACTCCGGCGCGCTTGCCGAGCGCCTTGATGCGCTGGACGGTGCGGTGGAGGTGGGGCCCGGCCTCGGGGTGGACGGTGATGGTGTCGGCGCCGGCCTCGGCGAAGGCCTCGAGATAGGGATCGACCGGAGCGATCATCAGGTGGACGTCGAACGGCTTTTCGGTGTGCGGCCGAAGCGCCCTCACCACCGCCGGGCCGATCGTGATGTTGGGGACGAAATGGCCGTCCATGACGTCGACGTGGATCCAGTCGGCCCCGGCCGAGTCGACGGCCCGTATCTCCTCGCCCAGCCGGGCGAAATCGGCGGACAGGATCGAGGGGGCGATGCGGACCGGCTGCTGCACGCGCGAATCCTAACACCCCGCCGAGTCGCGGGGCAAGGAAGGCGGGGAATTATCCCCGGCTAATTGCGGTCGCCTTAGGGGACAGTCACTGTGACTGTCCCCTCATGGTGAAGCGGGCGATGTAGAAGCTGTCGGCGCCGCCCGCTTCCTCATAGGCGCCGGGGAGGAGGCGGAGCTCCTCCTCGAGCCGGAAGTCGGGACGGGCGGCGAGGAAGCCGGCGGCGACCCTCTCCCCCTCCTCCGGCTCGAGCGAGCAGACCGAATAGACCAGGGCGCCGCCCGGCCTCAGCCAGCCGGCGGCGCGATCGAGCATCGCCGCCTGCGCCTCGGCCAGCGCCCGGATCGCCTCGGGCCGGACCCGGTGGAGCACGTCGGGGTGGCGGCGGAAGATGCCGGTCGCCGAGCAGGGCGCGTCGAGAAGGATGGCGTCGAAGGGATCGGCCTCCAGTATCAGGGCGTCGACGGCTTGCAC
>Ga0196962_10000098_pt1 | contig 56387 bp, 47 predicted proteins | sample S3v_20metaG_FD_183186 | JGI IMG/M metagenome (GOLD analysis project Ga0196962, IMG submission 183186) | Soil microbial communities from Anza Borrego desert, Southern California, United States - S3+v_20 | ecosystem: Environmental > Terrestrial > Soil > Desert | place: USA: California | collected...
GGATGCGCTTCCTCGCCCCGCCAGCCCGCGAGCGAGATCACGTCGGCCGGGTCGAAAGGAAGCGGCGGCGGGCGCCCGTCGGCCGAGCACTGGATCAGCTTGCGCTGGCCGCGGGCGAAATTGGCCTCGGCCTTGACCCAGTCGGAAGCGGCGGCCGCCTCGGACCAGATCACGATCGCCGCCCTGGCCTGGCCGACTCGGTCGGCGACGTTCGCGACGCCGTCGCTCGCCAGGGCCTCTTCGGACCAGAGTCGATAGCCCTTGGCCGAGACGGCCCCGGCCATCCGCGCCGCCGTCGCCGAATCGGCGCCCGCATAGCAGATGACGACGTCGGCCATCAGCCTTCCGCCGGCGGTTCGAGGCGCGGGAAGATCGGGTTGGGCAGCGCCAGCCGGAAGCCGGAGTCGGCGAGCCGGTCATGGGCGTGCTCGTCGTCGAGCGCGGCAAAGTCGCGCTCGCCCGGCGGCACCCCCATCGAGTCGAGCAGCCGGGCCGAGGAAGCCGGAATGACCGGCGCGACGGCGATGGCGAGGTCGCGGATCGCCCGATAGAGCGTGGCGAGGACCGCGGTCATCCGTTCGGGGTCGGTCTTGCGCAGCGCCCACGGCGCCTGGCTGTCGATATACTGGTTGCAGGCGAAGACCGCCCGAAGCCACGCCTCGATTCCCTGGGAGAGCTCGAGGCGCTCGAAATGGCCGGGCAGCTCGTCGCGGGTGGCGAGCGCGACCTTGGCGAGAAGCGCGCCGTCGGCCTCGTCGCTCTTTCCTCCGGACGGGACGATTCCGTCGCAATTCCTCGCGATGAAGGACAAGGTGCGCTGGGCGAGGTTGCCGAAGCTGTTCGCCAAATCGGCGTTGACCCGGGTGACGATCGCCTCGCTGCTGTAGCTTCCGTCCTGGCCGAAGGTGACCTCGCGAAGCAGGAAGTAGCGCAGCTGGTCGGCGCCGAAGGCGCTCACCAGGGCGTCGGGGTCGACGACGTTGCCAGCCGACTTGGACATCTTCTCGCCGCGCGAGAGCAGCCAGCCATGGCCGAATATCCGGCGCGGCAGCGGCAGCCCGGCCGACATCAGGAAGGCCGGCCAGTAGACGGCGTGGAAGCGGACCACGTCCTTGCCGATGACGTGCAGGTCGGCGGGCCAGAAGCGCCGCCACTGCTCGCCGTCGTCGGGATAGCCGATGCCGGTGATGTAGTTGGTCAGAGCGTCGAGCCAGACGTACATGACGTGGCGGTCGCTGTCCGGGACCTTCACCCCCCAGTCGAAGCTGGTTCGGGAGATGGAAAGGTCCGAAAGGCCGCCCTCGACGAAGCGCAGGACCTCGTTGCGCCGGCTCTCGGGGCGGATGAAGTCGGGCTGGGCCCGATAATGGTCGAGGAGGCGGTCCTGATAGGCGGAGAGCCGGAAGAACCAGCTTTCCTCGACCGTCCATTCGACTTCGGTGCCTTGCGGCGACAGCCGCTCGCCGCTGTCGGCGGTGACCAGCTCCTTCTCGTCGTAATAGGCTTCGTCCCGGACCGAATACCAGCCTTCGTAGCGGCCGAGATAGAGGTCGCCCCGCTCCGCCATCGCCCGCCAGATCGCCTGGCTGGCGCGGTGGTGAGCGGGCTCGGTGGTGCGGATGAAGCGATCGAACGAAATGTTCAGTTTCTCGTTCATCTCCCTGAAGCATCGAGACATTTCGTCCGCGAATGCGGCCGGTTCAATGCCCCGGTCGCGCGCCGCCTGGGCCATTTTCAGGCCGTGCTCGTCGGTTCCGGTGAGGAAGAAGACGTCGCGCCCGCGCATCCGTTCGAAGCGGGCGATCGCGTCGGTGGCGATCGCCTCGTAGGCGTGGCCGATATGGGGGCGCCCGTTGGGGTAGCTGATCGCGGTCGTGATGTAGAAGGGCGTCGCCATCGAGCGGTGCGCCTAGCCGCCTTCACGGGGGCGCGCAACGACCCCTCTCCCGAGTGCGGGCGGATCGGCGCTTTTTCAGGCCGCCTCCTTCTCGTCGGGAAGCGCCAGGGCCGCGAGCATTCCGGCCAGCTCGAACACCGTGCTTTGCGGGTCGAGCGACAGGCGCCGGGCGCTGCCGGCCAGGGCCGTGGCGCGCTCCCAGAGAGCAAGCGCCTCGGCGAGCGCCGCGCCCCTCCTCCCCTTGGCGGTCGCCGCGATCAGGGCCGGAGCCCGGGCGAGGAAGGCCTCGTAGCGCGGCTGGGCCGATTTGAGGGCCAGGCCCTGCGCGAGAGCCGAGCGGCGGGCATTGGTGGCGTCGCCTTCGCGGACGAGCTCGGCCATCGCCCGGTCTAGGCCGGCAATGTCGAGGCCTCGAAAGGCGATCGCCCGGCCCGGCGCGCCCTGGCCGATCCCGACCAGGGCCGCGATCTCCTCATCCTCGGCGTCGGGCAGCGCCGAGCGAAGCGCCGACGCCATGGCGTCCGGCCCGAGCGGGGCGAAGCGAAGCACCCGGCAGCGCGAGCGGATCGTCGGAAGCAGCCGCTCGGGCGAATGGCTGACGAGAAGGAAGACGGTCGCCGGCGGCGGCTCCTCGAGATTCTTGAGCAGGGCATTGGCGGCGTTGCGCTCGAGGTCGTCGATCGAGTCGATCACGACCGCTCGCCACGGCGACATCGACGTGGTCGTGCCGAAAAGGCGCTGGAGGCCGCGCACCTGGTCGACGGTGATCGAACGGGCGAGCTCGGTGCCGCTTTCCCTGGGGAGCCGTTCGAGCCGCATCAGGTCGGGATGGCTGCCGGCGGCGACCAGCCTCGCCATCGGATGCTCGTCGGGAATGTCGAGTCCGCTTGCGGTCGCACCGCCCTGGGCCAGCACTCGAAGGGCCGCCTTGTCGGCGAACAGGGCCTTGCCGATTCCGGACGGGCCGGCGAGCAGCCAGGCGTGGTGGAGCCGGCCCGAATCGAGGCCGGCGCGGAAGTCGGCGACCGCCCCGTCATGTCCGCAAAGGGGAGTCACAGCAGATCCTCGAGCGCGGCGAGAAGGCGCTCCGTGACCGTAAGCTCGCTTCCGCTGGCGTCGATCACTCGATAGCGGTCGGGTTCGGCCTCGGCCAGAGCGTGAAAGGCCCGGGCCACCGAGCGATGATAATCGGAGTCGCGCCCTCCGATGAGGTCCGGCTCGTCGAGGTCTCGGCTGTTGGCGCGTCGGTCGGCCTCGCGCCCGGGCAGTTCGAGCAGCAGCGTCCGGTCGGGCAGGAAGCCGTGGCTGCCGATCTGGTGGAGGGTTCGGATGGCGTCGAAGCCGAGACCCCCGGCCGCGCCCTGATAGGCCAGGGAACTGTCGACAAAGCGATCGCAGATCACCCATCGGCCGCTTTCGAGCGCGGGTCTTATCGTCCTTGCGACATGGTCCGCCCGGGCCGCCGCGAAGAGCAGGGCTTCGGCTTCGAGGGTCCAGTGCGCGTCGTGCAGCAGCAGCGCGCGTATGCGTTCGGCGCCTTCGCTGCCGCCGGGTTCGCGGGTCTGCAGGACATCGAGGCCGAGGTCCCGAAGGGCCGCGGTCAGCGCCTTCACCTGGGTCGACTTGCCGGTCCCCTCCCCGCCCTCGAGCGTGACGAAGCGGCCGGTCACGCCCCGAGCAGGCTCGTCAGCCCCGCCCAGATGCGGCCGAAGAAGCCGGCTTCTCCGACCGCCCGCTCGGCGACGAGCGGAGTGGTCGTCGGCGGCATGTCCCCCGCCTGGACGACGAGGTCGGCGATATGCTGGCCTTGGGCGATCGGCGCCTTGACCGGACCCTGATAGACGATCCGGGCTCGGATGTTCTGGCCGAGGCCGGCCGGGAAGGTGACGGCGAGCCGCCGCGGAGCGATCAGGCCGACGCTCGAATCGCTGCCGAGCTGGACCCGCGCCTCGCCGATCCGCTCGCCCTGGTCGAGCAGCGGCCGCGACTGCCAGGCGCGGAATCCCCAGTCCATGAACTTGACCGATTCCTCGATGCGCTGGTTGAAGCTGGACAGGCCGGCGACGACCATGACGATTCGCCGCCCCTCCTGCTCGGCGGAGCCGGTGAAGCCGAACCCCGCTTCCGCCGTATGCCCGGTCTTGAGGCCGTCGGCGCCGGCGATCCGGCCGAGCAGCGGATTGCGGTTGCCCTGGGTGATCGGCCGGTTGGCGCCCATCGTCCGGCCCCAGGTGAACTCGCGAAGGCCGTAATATTCGCGGTAGAGTCGCGGATGGTCGCGGATCGTCGCCGCGGCGAGCGTGGCGAGGTCGCGCGCGGTGGTATAGGTGACTCCGTTGTCCGGCCAGCCGACCGGATTGCCCCAGTTCGAGTTGGCGAGGCCGAGCGCCCGCGACTGGCTGTTCATCAGCGCGACGAAGGCCGCCTCGGTGCCGGAAATGCATTCGGCGAGGACCACCGTGGCGTCGTTCCCGGACAGGGTGACGATGCCGTGGAGCAGGTTCTTGACGCTGACCTGCTCGCCCGGCGAGAGGAACATGGTCGAGCCCGCCTCCGGGCCGTGCCAGCGCCGCCAGGTCTCGGGGCGCACGGTGCACATCCGCTCGGGCTGGAGCTCGCCGCGCTCGATCAGGTCGAAGGCGACGTGGGTCGCCATCATCTTGGCCATCGAGGCGGGCGGGATGCGCCGGTTCTCGTCCTTGGCGTAGAGCACAGCCCCAGACGACAGGTCGACCATATAGGCGATCGGCGCCGGCGTCTCGAAGGGCGGCGCGGCGGCGGTGGCGGGCAGGCCGAGGGCGGTTGCGAAGAGGAGGATGGACAGGGACTTGCGCGGCATTTTCGGGCGGGTCCTCGAAAATCTCAGCGGGAAACCGAATCGGCGAGCAGGCCGACGGTGAGGGCGTAGAAGTTCGAGCAATTATAGTCGAGGATCGTTCGGTAGTTGGTGGTCAGCAGATAGGCGGTCGATCCCGCCCCGTCCGGTTCGAGCAGCGAAGCGAGGGTCGCGGCGGGCAGGCCGTTGGCGACGCCCCGGGCGCGCCATTCGGCGGCGGTCAGCCAGCGGCTGTGGCGCTCGTGGACCCGCGGGCAGCGCGGCGAGCGCAGGCGGTTGGCGACGGCCGAGCGGTTGAAGCCGGCCGGGACGCGGACCGCGGTTCCCCACGGAATCCCCGGCCGCCACCCGGCGCTCCGCAGGTAATTGGCGATCGAGGCGAGAGCGTCGAGCTGGCTTCGCCAGATGTCGGCGCGGCCGTCGCCGTCGCCGTCCACCGCGAGGCGGATGTAGACCGAGGGGAGGAATTGCGACTGGCCGGTGGCGCCGGCCCAGCTTCCGGTCAGCTGGGCGCGCGGAAAGCCGCGGTCCATCATCTTCAGGGTGGCGATGAACTCCTCGGTGAAGAGCTGGCGGCGGCGGCCTTCATAGGCGAGGCTGGCGAGCGAGTTCAGAAGGTCGAAATCGCCCATGATCGAGCCGTAGCTCGTCTCCTTGCCCCAGATCGCGACCAGCACCGACGGCGGCACCCCGTAGCGCCGGCCGATGGCGTTGAGTCGGGAGAGGTTGTCGGCGTAGCGGGCCCGGCCTCGGGCGATCAGCGAGGGGGTGAGGTGGCGGGCCCGGTAGGGCGCGAACGGCGGATTGGCGTTGGAGCCCGGGGCGCCGCCCGGCTGGGCGCGGTCGAGCTCGACGGTGCGCCGGCTGAAGGTCAGCGCCGGGAAGACTCGGTCCAGAGTGGCTCGGCTGACGCCCGCTCGCTGAGCCTCGGCGCGAAGGCGCGGCAGATAGGCCCGGAAGCCGGTCTCGCTGAGGCCCGCGGGCTGGGCCTGGGCCGAGGCTTCCAGCTCGAAGCCGGCGCTGCCGTCCCCAAGCCGGGCCGCCGGCACTCCCGCCACCAGGATCGTCGCCGCCAACAAACTCAACAAACGCATCTTCGTCCCCATCCGCTCGCCTCTATATGGCACGAGCTTTCGCGGACCTGAAAGCTCGCATCGGCGCGCGGCTTGCACGCGCGGGCGCGGCGCGGCTATCCCGGCCCGCCGGCGCGACCGGAGAGGTGGCCGAGTGGTTTAAGGCAGCGGTCTTGAAAACCGCCGTGGGTTCACGCCCACCGTGGGTTCGAATCCCACCCTCTCCGCCAGCCGCGGTCTAATCTGGATCAAGGCGAATGTTCCGGAACCCCAATTGTATGGGGCCGTTGAATCCGCACCGAAATAATCCCCGGTGAGCGCCAGTCGGACGCGGGATTTCAGCTGAACAGGGAGAGGTCCGTGGGGGACCAGTCGCTATTCTTCGGCACCGGGACGGACGCGGCCACCCGCTTGCTCACCCAGCCGGCGAGCGTGCTCGAGAAAGCCGTCTATCGCGGCCCGCATCATTATAGCCACACCCCGATGATCCGGATCCAGCTCGACCTCGGGCGGCTTGAGGATTGGCCGACGAACCGCATCGCCGGCTTTGCCGACGCGCTGCTCGAGCGGCTGCCCGGCGTAGGAAGGCACGGCTGCTCGCTGCGCGTTCGCGGCGGCTTCGAGCGAAGGCTTCGGGACGGCACCTGGCTCGGCCATGTCGCCGAGCATGTCGCGCTCGAGCTGCAGACCCTGGCCGGCTCGCGCGCCACCCGCGGCAAGACCCGCTCGGTCAAGGGCAGGCCCGGCGTCTACAACGTCATGTTCGCCTACAATGAGGAGAAGGTCGGCCTCGCCGCCGGGCGGGCGGCGCTCGAGCTGGTCGATTCGCTGCTTCCGGGCGAGCTTCAGGGCATAACCGGCCTCGAACGGATCTGGGATTTCGAGGGCGCCTTCGACCTGGACAAAAGGCTCGAAGCGCTGAAGCGGCTCGTCCGCCGGACCGCGTTCGGGCCGACCACCAAGGCGCTGGTCGACGAGGCCGAGCGCCGCGGCATCCCGGTGATGCGCCTCGACGAGAAGAGCCTGATCCAGCTCGGCCACGGCAAGTTCCAGCAGCGCATCCGCGCCAGCATCACCGGCCGCACCTCGCTGGTCGCGGCCGACCTCGCCAGCGACAAGAACATGACCAAGAAGCTGCTCGACGAGAGCGGCATCCCGGTCCCGCGCGGAGTCGTCGTGCGCGAGGTCGAGGAAGCGGTGAGCGCGGCGAAGCGGCTGGGCTATCCGCTGGTCACCAAGCCGCTCGACGGCAATCATGGCCGCGGAGTCACCATCGGCGTGGCGAGCGAGGAGCAGTTGCGCTTCGGCTTCGAGCAGGCCCAGGCGCAGGCCAAGGGCCGCGAGGTCATCGTCGAGCAATTCTTCCCGGGCAACGATCATCGCATCCTCGTCGTCGGCGGCAAGATGATCGCGGTCGCCGAGCGCATCCCCGCCCAGGTCACCGGCGACGGCATCAGCACTATCCGCCAGCTCGTCGCCGAGGTGAACCGGGACCCGCGCCGGGGCGACGGCCATGAGAACGTCATGACCCGGATCCGGATCGACTCGCTGGTCGAGGAATATCTCGGCCGCTCCGGGCTCGGCCCCGACAGCATCCCCGAGGCGGATCAGGTGGTCGCTCTGCGCGCCACCGCCAACCTTTCGACCGGCGGCACCGCCGTCGATCGGACCAACGAGATCCATCCCGACAATGCCGAGATCGCCCGGCGCTCGGCGATGATCGTCGGGCTCGACGTCGCCGGAGTCGACTTCGTCTGCCCCGACATCAGCCGGTCGGTCCGCGAAACGGGCGGCGGAGTGATCGAGGTCAATGCCGCTCCGGGGCTTCGCATGCACATCGAGCCCTCGGTCGGGGCGCCGCGCGACGTCGCCCGGCCGATCGTCGAGATGCTGTTCCCGCGCGGCCGGCAGAGCCGGGTGCCGATCATCGCCATCACCGGCACCAACGGCAAGTCGACGGTGGCTCGGATGACCAAGCACATCCTGCGCTACACGGGGTGCACGGTCGGCCTGACCTCGACCACCGGCGTCTATATCAACGACGTGCTCACCCACGAAGGCGACGCCACCGGGCCGAGGAGCGCCCGGATGATCCTCCGCGACCCGACCGTCGAGGTGGCGGTGCTTGAGACCGCGCGCGGCGGGCTGCTTCGCGAAGGCCTCGCCTTCCGGGACGCGGACATCGGCATGGCGCTCAACGTCACCCCCGACCATCTCGGGCTCAAGGGCATCGAGACCGTCGAGGACCTCGCCAACGTCAAGCAGGTCGTCGTCGAGGCGGTTCGCCGCGGCGGCTACTCCATCCTCAACGCCGACGACCCGCTCACCGTCAGGATGGCGCGACGGGCGGGCGGGCGGATCGTCTGGTTCTCGCTGTGCGGCGGGCCCGAGCTGTCGCCGCTGCTTCGCGACCATATCGACGAGGGCGGCATGGCGGTCGTGCGCGAGCCCGGCCACGAAGGCGGGGTCATCGCCCTTTACGAGGACGGCCGGCGCGAATTCGTCATGAAGGCCGGCGACATCCCGGCGACCCTTCACGGCATGGCCGAGTTCAACATCGCCAACGCGATGGCGGCGATCGCCGCCGCGCTGGCGCACGGAGTGCCGATCCTCACCATCCGCTCGGCGATGACCAACTTCCGCTCGACCTTCGAGCAGAATCCGGGACGGCTCAACGTCCATGACGCCCACGGCTTCCGAGTGATCGTCGATTATGCCCATAACGCGGCCGGCCTGGAGGCGATGGGGCAGGTCGTGCGCGGCCTCAGCCATCGCTACCAGCGGACGATCGGCGCCGTGTCGATCGCCGGCGACCGCCGCGACGAGGACATCGTCGAGATGGGCCGGATCGCCGGAGGGATTTTCGACGAGCTGATCTTCCGCGAGGATCCCTATACCCGCGGCCGTCCGCGCGGCGAGGTGATGAACCTGCTCAAGGAGGGCGCGTTCCAGGCCGGACGGGCCGCCGAGCATCTCCACCTGATCGCCGGCGAGAAGGCGTCGACCGCCGCGGCTCTGGCCATGGGCCGGCCGGGCGACCTGATCGTCATCACCCCGACCGACGTCAAGGCCGCCTGGCAGCAGGTCAACGTGTTCAAGCCGGCGAACGTCCGCTCGGCGGGCCGCGCTCCCCTGGTCGCGGCTGAGTAGATGGAGGATCTTGCGGGCGCCGCCTGGGCGCTGATCGTCCATGGCGGCGCCAAGGAGATGGCCCCCGGCGAGGAGGCGGCGAACCGCGACGGAGTGCTCCGTTCGGCCGAGGCTGGGGCGGCCGTGCTTCGGAGCGGCGGCAGCGCCCTCGACTCGGTCGAGACGGCGATCCGGATGCTCGAGGACCTGCCCGTGTTCAACGCCGGGCGCGGCTCGGTCGCCAACGCCGCCGGCGAGGTCGAGATGTGCGCGGGGCTGATGGACGGGCGCGACCTTTCCGTCGGCGCGGTCGGCGCGATCCGCCAGGTCAGGAACCCGATCTCGGTCGCGCGCCGGCTGATTCGGGAGAAGGAGGTCATCCTGGTCGGCGAGGGCGCGCTCCTGTTCGCGCTCGAGCACGGCGCCGAGACGGTCCCGGACGAGGTCCTTCTCGCCGAGGAGGAGAAGGAAAGCCTCGCGCAATGCCACGACACGGTCGGAGCGGTGGCGCTCGACCTCGGCGGCAATCTCGCCGCCGGAACCTCGACCGGCGGCCTCACCGGCGCCAGGGTCGGGCGGATCGGCGACAGCCCCCTCCCCGGCTCCGGCCTCTATGCCGACAATCATGCCGGAGCGGTCGCCTTTTCCGGGGACGGCGAGAGCATCGCCCGGCTGGCGCTGGCCGCCCGGGTGATGGCGAGGATCGCCGACCTCGGCCCCGAGCAGGCGGTCCGCGACGCCCTCGAACGGCTCCCCCATGTCGGCGGCGCCGAGGGCGACGGCGGCGGCATCGCGATCGCCAAGGACGGCCGCGTCGGCTGGTGGCACAACAGCCCGCATTTCGCGGTGGCGGTCGCCGCCAGCGGAATGGCCGAAGCCTCGGCCTGGCTGAAGAAAGGCGAGGCGGAAAGTGGCTGAGGAGAAGCGCCGGCGCGGCAGCCTGATCATCATCGGCGGCCATGAGCAGCGCGATCCCAAGGGGGAGCGGGTGATCCTGAGCGAGGTGGCTCGGCGCGTGCGCGGCGGCAAGCTCGTCCTCGCCACGGTGGCGAGCCACCACCCCGAAGGCTATTTCGACGAATATCAGGAGGCCTTCGCCGACCTCGACGTCGGCGAGCTGGTCGAGCTCTACGTCGAGGACCGCGCCGAGGCCGGCGACCGCGAGAAGCTGCGAGTCCTCGACGATGCGGCGGGGATCTTCTTCTCCGGCGGCGACCAGCTGCGCATCACCAGCCAGATCGGCGACAGCGGGATCGAGGCCAAGGTGCGCTCGCTCTACCGGCGCGGCGGCCTCGTGGCCGGGACTTCCGCCGGCGCCTCGGTGATGAGCGACACCATGCTGGTCCGCGGCACCAGCTCGGTCACCCACCGGATCGGCGACCTCCACATGTCGCCGGGCCTCGGCCTGATCCGCGACGTCATCATCGACCAGCATTTCGCCGAGCGCGGCCGCTTCGGCCGGCTGATCGGAGCGGTCGCGCACAATCCGCGGATCCTCGGCCTCGGCCTCGATGAGGACACGGCCGCCATCGTCGAGGACGAAGCGTTCGAGGTGATCGGCAGCGGCGCCGTCTACGTGGTCGACGGATCGCAGGTGAGCCATTGCAACCTCGCCGAGGCGGAGCCCGAGCGGGTGCTTTCGATGCACGGCGTGACGGTGCACGTGCTCGGCACCGGCGACCGCTACGACCTCGCCGAGCGCAAGCCGGTGCCGAGCCGCCGCTGAAGATCGGGTCCTTTTCGGCGGCCGCGGGAAAGGCTAGGCTCCGGCCAGGGAGTCCGGTGACTCGATGATGCGGCGGATCTGGTTCATTCTCGCCCTATTCTGGGTTTGCGGCGCCGCTCCGGCGCTGGCGGAGTGGCGGCGCGCGGAAAGCCCCAATTTCATCGTCTTCAGCGAGGGATCGGAAGCCCGGCTGCGCGAGCGCATCCTGCTGCTCGAGGATTTCGACCGGCTGCTTCGCATTCTCACCTCGGTGAGCGGCCCGCCCACGCCCAACAAGCTGCACGTCTATCTGGTCAACGGGACGGCCGACCTCCGGCTCGTCCGGCCGGTCAGCCGCAACGTCGGCGGCTTCTATTCGGCGAGCCCCTACGGGATCGCGACCGTGGTCGACGCCCGGGCCGACGCTCGCGGCACGCGCGACGACGACAACGAGGTCCTGTTCCACGAATATGCGCACCACTTCATGATGCAATATGCCGCGACCGCCTACCCGCCCTGGTACATCGAGGGCTTCGCGGAATATTACATGACGGCGCGCTTCAGCGACACCGCGATCGAGTTCGGCAATTTCTCCGAAGGCCGGGCCTATGCCATCGTCCTCGGCGAATGGCTCCCGATGGAGCGGATCCTGTTCGGCGACACGCGCGGCCTCAACGCCGAGCAGATGGCGCTGTTCTACGCCCAGAGCTGGCTCACCGTGCATTATTTCTTCCGAACTCCCGAACGGCAGCAGGCGCTTCGCCGCTACCTGAGCAGTCCGCGCGGCGATAACCCCGCCGCCGCCTTCCAGGCCGCGACCGGCCTCACCCCCGAACAGCTGCGAAGCGAGCTCAGGAGATACATAAGGGGCGGCGAGATACGCTATCACCGGATGACCCGGGCCAGCGCCGAGACCCCTCCCCCGGTCACGGTGACGCGGCTGCCCGCCTCGGCCGACGACCTCATGCTCTATGACGCGGCGCTGAAGATCGGCGTCGACGACGAGCGGCAGCCGGCCGTCCTCCAGGCGATACGCACCGCCGCGGCGCGCCACGGCGACGATCCCTATGCCAGGCGAGTCCTCGCCCATGCCGAGATACTGTTCGGCGACGCCGCCGCCGGGGCACGTCTTCTCGACGCCCTGATGGCCGCCGCCCCCGCCGACGCCGAGCTCATGTATCTGAAGGGCATGCACCACCTGCGCGCCGCCGAGAAAGGCGAGGAATGGGAGACCGAGGCGCGCGAGGCCCGGCGGTGGTTCACCCGCGCCCATCGCGCCGACCCGAACCATTTCCAGACGCTCTACCGCTTCTCGCAGAGCCTTCGGATGGAGCGCGAATACGTCTCGGAGAATACGCGCAACGTCCTCCTCCTCGCCCACGAGCTCGCGCCCCAGGTCGGCGAGATCACGATCAACGCCGCCATGCTGCTAATGCGCCGCCGCGAATTCGGCGACGCCGAAGCTCTGCTTCGGCCGCTCGCCGCCAACCCGCACGACGCCGGCCTGGCTCAGGTGGCTCAGCAGCTGCTCGATCAGGCGCGGGCGCGAACGGTGCCCGGGGAGGAGCCGCCGGAGGCGGCGGAGCCGGACGGCCCGGAAGGCTAGCCGCCGTCTTCCCTGACTCGGTCCGAGCCGCTACCGGCGGTTGCGCATTGCAAGGGAATGAGAATGGCCGAACCGAAACCCCTGCCCTTCGACTGGGCGGACCCGTTCGCGCTCGACGCGCAGCTTGCCGACGAGGAGCGGATGGTTCGCGACACGGCCGAAGGCTATGCGCGCGAGAAGCTTCAGCCGCGGGTGACGAGCGCCTATCAGGAGGACCGCTTCGACCGCGACATCATGCACGAAATGGGGGCGCTCGGGCTGCTCGGCGCCACCATCGCCCCCGAATATGGCGGCGCCGGCCTCAACTATGTCAGCTACGGACTGATCGCGCGGGCGGTGGAGCGGGTCGATTCGGGCTACCGCTCGGCCATGTCGGTGCAGTCGAGCCTCGTCATGCACCCGATCAACGCCTACGGGACGGAGGCGCAGAAACGGAAATATCTGCCGAAGCTGGCGACCGGCGAATGGGTCGGCTGCTTCGGCCTCACCGAGCCCGACGCCGGCTCCGATCCGGGCTCGATGCGCACCCGCGCCGAGAAAGTGGACGGCGGCTACCGGCTTTCCGGCACGAAGATGTGGATCACCAACTCGCCGATCGCCGACCTGTTCGTCGTCTGGGCGAAATCGGACGAGCATGAGGGTCGGATCAAGGGCTTCATCCTCGACAAGGGGATGAAGGGCCTGTCGGCGCCGAAGATCCGGGAGAAGCTTTCGCTGCGCGCCTCGGTCACCGGCGAGATCGTGATGGACGGAGTCGAGGTGCCTGAGGAGAATCTGCTGCCCAATGTCAGCGGGCTGGCGGGGCCGTTCGGCTGCCTCAATCGCGCGCGCTACGGAATCGCCTGGGGCTCGATGGGCGCGGCCGAGGCCTGCTTCGAGGCGGCTCGGCGCTACACGCTCGAGCGCAAGCAGTTCGGGCGGCCGCTGGCGGCGACCCAGCTCGTCCAGCTGAAGCTCGCCGACATGGCGACAGAGATCGCCCTCGGCCTTCAGGCGGCGCTTCGGGTCGGCCGCCGGCTCGACGAGGGCGAGCTGATCCCCGAGACGATCAGCCTGATCAAGCGCAACAATGTCGGCAAGGCGCTCGCCATCGCCCGGGTCGCTCGCGACATGCACGGCGGCAACGGCATCAGCGCCGAGTTCCAGGTGATGCGTCACTCCGCCAATCTGGAGACGGTCAACACCTATGAAGGGACGCATGACGTGCACGCTCTAATTCTCGGTCGGGCGATCACCGGCCTTCCCGCCTTCTGAGCGGCGCTCGGTGATTCGGGCGAATGCCGCGATCCCCACTCTACCTGAGCCGCGGCGAGAAAGGGCGATCCCGGCTGCCGCCGGGATGACGGCGCATGGACAAGCCGCTTGCCGGCCTCAAGGTGGTCGAGCTGGCCCGGATCCTCGCCGGGCCCTGGGCGGGACAGCTGCTCGCCGACCTCGGCGCCGAGGTGATCAAGATCGAGCGGCCGGGAGGCGGCGACGACACTCGGGCCTGGGGGCCGCCCTTCGCCGCCGACGGCAGCGCCGCCTATTTCCACAGCTGCAACCGCGGCAAGCGATCGCTGGCGGTCGATCTCGCCACTCCTGACGGCCAGGACCGGGTGAGGTCGCTCGCCCGCGATGCGGACGTTCTGATCGAAAACTTCAAGGTCGGCGCGCTCGCCCGATACGGGCTGGACCAGGCGGCCCTGCGGGCGCTCAACCCGCGCCTGGTCTATTGCTCGATCACCGGCTTCGGCCAGGACGGTCCCTATGCGGCCCGCGCCGGCTACGACTTCATCGTCCAGGGCATCGGCGGGATCATGTCGCTGACCGGCGCTCCCGATGGCGAGCCGCAGAAGGTCGGCGTCGCCTTCGCCGACATCTTCACCGGCCTCTACGCGGCGACCGCGATCCTGGCCGCCCTGCGCGGGCGGGAGGCGACGGGCGCCGGCTGCCACATCGACCTGGCGCTCCTCGACGCCCAGGTCGCCGTCCTCGCCAACCAGGCGATGAACTATCTGGTTTCGGGCGAGCCGCCGCGCCGCCTCGGCAACGTCCATCCCAACATCGCGCCTTACCAGACCTTCGCCGCTGCCGACGGCCACCTCATCGTCGCGGTCGGCAACGACGCCCAGTACCGCCGTCTTTGCGCGCTCCTCGGCCGGCCTCAGCTCGGCGAGGAGGCCCGCTTCGCCGCCAATGCGGACAGGGTCGCGAACCGCGACGCGCTGACCGCCGAGCTCGCCCCGCTGCTGGCGATGCGGCGGCGCGACGAGCTGATGGCGGCGCTGGCCTCGGCGGGCATTCCGGCCGGTCCGATCAACGATCTGGCCGAGGTCTTCGCCGATCCGCAGGTGATCGCGCGCGGCTTGCGGATCGAGCGCGGCGGGATCGCCGGAATCGCCTCGCCGATCGTCATCGACGGCTGCCGTCAGGTCGCCGACGATCCCGCTCCGTCCTTTTGCGACGAGCCGCAAAGCGAATCGACGAGCTGAGAAACTGCTGCGCGAACAGGCACTTGCAACATGATGCTCGTTACCCTATCTCAGCCGTCTCAAAGGTTCAGGTCAGCGGGCGGAAGGGGTTTACCGATGAAGGCGTTTGCCGTTGTGATTTCAGGTCTTTTGCTGTCCGCGCCGGCTCTGGCGCAGGCGTCCGACGGTAACACTCAGGGCACCCCGGAGGAATCGCGGACCGAACAGCCCCAGAATGTGCGCGAGGCCGAGGCCGGCGAAGGCGGCGAGCGCCGCATCTGCCGCCGCGTCGAGGACAATACCGGAAGCCTCACCGCCGGGCGCCGGGTCTGCATGACCGCGCAGCAGTGGCGCAACTACAACCGCCGCTACTAGCGACGAGCGGCCCGCGGCCGCCGAAACAGCAGGATAGGCTCATCGCGATAGCTGGCTTCGCTGCGTTCGGCGAAGCCGGCTTTTTCCGCGACCCGGATCGATGCCGCGTTGGCGTGGCTGATGATGGCAACGGTCTCCGCCGCGGGCAGATGCGCGTCGGCCCAGCCGAGGGCGGCCGCGGCCGCTTCGCTGGCATAGCCCTGCCCCTGCGCGTGCGGCGCGAAGATCCAGCCCATTTCCGGCAGCCCTTCGATCGACGGGCTCATGTCGCGCTTGAAATCGGCGAAGCCGATCTGGCCGAGATAGGCGCCGTCGTCGCGGCGCTCGACCAGCCAGTAGCCGTAGCCGAGCATCACCCAAAGGCCCGGCGAGCAGAGCATCCGCCGCCAGCTATCCTCGCGCGAGAAGGGTTGGCCGCCGAGATGGCGCACGACCTCGGGATCGGCCAGGACCGCGGCCTGCGCTCCCAGATCGCTCTCGCGATGTGATCTGAGCCTGAGGCGCGCGGTCGTCAGGACCGGAGCCTCGCCCATCCAATTACTTCTTGCCGAGAGTAAGGCCGCCGAAGCGCTTGTTGAACCGGGCCACCTGGCCGCCGGTGTCGAGCAGCTTCTGGTTGCCGCCGGTCCAGGCCGGGTGGACCTTGGGGTCGATGTCGAGCTGGAGCGTGTCGCCTTCCTTGCCCCAGGTGGAGCGGGTCTCGAACACGGTGCCGTCGGTCATCTGCACCTTGATCTTATGGTAATCGGGGTGGGTTCCGGTCTTCATGTCTTTGATCTTCCGTGATTTTGGCTGGTTCCGACCAGCCTCGCGAAGTGCAAGGCGGCATCTAGCCGGAGCCATGCCGATTGACAAGCCCGAGCCCTTGGGCCTAGCCCCGTCGCCGTGAAGGTGCCGCCCCTCAGAAGGCGGTGAAAATGGGAAGCCGGTGAGATTCCGGCGCTGTGCCCGCAACTGTGAGCGGCGAGCGCCTCCCCTGCAAGTGGGGACAAGCGCAACGACCCGCGAGCCAGGAGACCTGCCTTCGCCGTCGTCCGCGCCCGGCCGGGACCAGCCTGCGGTGCGTGGCGCCGTACGACCGAAGGGCCGCGCGGCACCTCCGAGGCGACATGACATGTCGTTCGAGGAGGTCCAGCATGCCGCTCACCCTTCCCTTGCTTGCCGCCGCGTCGTTGGCGGCCGAACCGTCGATCATCGTCACCGGGTCCCGCGAGGCCATGACGGCCGACTCGACGGCACTTTCCTCCACTCTGATCGAGGAGGAGACGATCGAAGCGCTCGCTTTGCCGTCAGCCGTCGATCTGCTTCGGCTGACGCCCGGTGTCGCCGTGGCGACGACCGGCCCGCGAGGGACCCAGACGCAGCTGCGCATCCGCGGCGCCGAAGCCAATCATAGCCTCCTTTTCGTCGACGGCATTCGCTTCAACGACCCCGCCGCCGGCAACGAACCGCGCTTCGAGCTGCTCACCGCCGACCTGCTGTCCCGGATCGAGATCGTGCGCGGGCCGCAGTCCGCGCTGTGGGGTGCCGAGGCGCTCGGCGGCGTGATCGCGGTCGCAGGTCCCGATCCGCTGGCGGCGAGCGGCCTGGCCGCGGTCGGAGAATATGGCAGCCTCGACAGCCGCCGAGCGTTCGGCCGCTACGGCTCCTCCTCCGCCACATTCGGAATGGTCGCGGGTGCGGGCTGGCAGCGCAGCGACGGCGTGGATTCGTTCGGCGCGCAAGGGGAGCGCGACGGCTACGAGAACCTCGCCGCGAGCCTGAAGGCGGTTCATCGCGCCGGAGCGGTGGAAGCCGGCGCCGTCGCTCACTGGATCGAGGGCCGAAGCGAATTTGACGGCTTCGACCCGGTGACGTTCCGGCGCGCCGACACGCTCGATCGAACCAGCAATCGAATCGGCGCGGTGAGGGGCTGGGCCTCGGCGCGCCGCGGCGGCTGGACGGTCCGCGCCGAGGCGAGCTATCTGGACAGCGCCAATCGCAACTTTCTCGGGCGGGCCCCGCTGAACAGCAGCTTCGGCGACCGGCTGTCCGTCGGCGGCCAGGTGTCGCGGCGATCCGGCGGCCACCTCTTCGTCCTCGCCGCCGAGCACCAGCAAGAGGATTTCCGAGCCCGGGATACCGCCTTCTTCGGAGGCACCGATCAGGACCGGAGCCGCAGCCTCACCGCCGCGATCGGCGAGTGGCGGGCGGAATGGACCGCGGACCTGATCACCGACCTCGCCGTTCGCCACGACGATTTCAGCGCCTTCGATGACGCCACCACCCTTCGCGCCTCCGTCCTCGTGCGGCCCGCCCGTGCCTGGACGATTCATGCCGGCTATGGCGAAGGGATCGCGCAACCGACCTTCTACGACCTTTTCGGCTTCTTCCCCGGCTCGTTCGTCGGCAATCCGGAACTTCGGCCGGAGCGCTCGCGGGGCTGGGAGGCGGGGGTCGCCTGGCGCGATGAAGGCTTCGAAGCCGGAGCGACCTATTTCTCGGCCCGGCTCGAGGACGAAATCGTCGACATCTTCACATTGCCGTCGACGACCGCGAACGCCAGCGGGCGGAGCCGCCGGCAGGGGCTCGAGCTTCGCGCCGGCTATCGCCGGGCGGACCGGCTGGTTCTCTCGGCCAACTACACCTACCTCGCCGCGAACGACCAGAGGACCGCGGGGGAAGCCCCGGTCCGGGAGACCCGGCGGCCGCGCCACAGCGCGAACCTGGTCGCTCACGGCACCGTCGGGCGCTTCCGCTGGGGCGCGGCCTTGGCCTATGTCGGCGCCCGGAGGGACAGCGACTTCGACGCCTTCAGGACGGTGACGCTCGCCGGCTACGTCCTTGCCTCCGCCCAGGCCGCGTACCGCGTCCTGCCGAAGCTGGAGGCCTTCGTTCGTGTAGAGAACGCCTTTTCCGCCGACTATCAGGACGTGGTCGGCTACGACACCCTCGGACGGACGGTACATGCGGGTCTTCGCGTCGCTCTTGGCGATTAGCCTGGCGCTCTCCGCGCCGGCGCAAGCCGCCCCGCGGCGGGTGGCCTCGCTCAACCTGTGCACCGACGAGCTGCTGCTCGCGCTCGCCGCTCCGGAGCAGATCGCCTCGGTGACTCATCTGGCTCAGGACGTCGCCGAGACGCCCTTGTGGCGCCAGGCGCGCCGCTATCCGCGCAACGACGGCAGCCTGTTGTCGGTCGTGCCGCTGAGGCCCGATCTGGTGGTCACCATGGGCGGCGGCGGGCGCGACCGGCTGCGGATCGCCGCGAGGCTCGGCATCGCGACGCTAGACCTGCCGTTCGCCGGGACCCTCGTCGATGTCGAGGCGGCGGTCCGGAGCCTGGCGCGGGCGCTCGGCCGTCCTGCCCAGGGCGCGGCGCTGCTGCGGCGGCTCGCCGCGCTCCGGACCAGCGCGCCGGCGACCCGGCTCGATACGATCTGGCTCGGCGGCGGCGGCCGTACCGTCGCCGCGGGCGGGCTCGAGGCGCAGTGGATGGCCCTGGCCGGGCTTCGCCAGCGCTCGATGCAGGGCGACCGCGTGCCGCTCGAAACCTTGATCGCCCGGCCGCCCGCGGTGCTTCTGCGCAGCGACTATCGCCAAGGGCAATATTCGGGCGCTCAAAGATGGCTGTCGCACCCGGCCGCGAGACGGGCGCGCGCTTCGCGGACGCTGGCCACCGACGGCCGGCGCTGGACCTGCATGGGGCCGCTGCTCATCCCGGAGATCGAGCGGCTTCGGCGGGAGCTGGCGCGGTGAGCCGGGTCGGCTGGGCCTTGCTGTCGCTCGCGCTCGCGACTTTGTTCCTGGGGTCGCTGCTGCTTCCGGCGCCCCCGCTGCTCGCCTTGTTCGAGCACGATTTCGAGCTCGCCACAGCGCTGCTTATCGAGCTCCGCCTGCCGCGCGCGGCGCTGGCCGCGATCTACGGCGCGACGCTCGCCGCGTCGGGGGCGGCCATCCAGGCGCTGTTCGCCAATCCCCTCGCCTCCCCGGACCTTACCGGAACGACCAGCGGAGCCGCGCTCGGCGCCGTCGTCACCGCTTATATTTTCGGCTTCGCGGCGCCGATCGCACTCTCCGTCGGCGCCGTTGCGGGAGCCCTCGGCGCGCTGGCGCTGCTGCTCGCGCTCGCCGGGCCCAAGGCCGAGACCGCCACCTTGCTGCTCGCCGGCCTCGCGATCAGCGCGCTGGCCGGAGCGCTGACGACGCTGGCGCTGGCGCTCGCCCCCTCCCCCTTCGCCTTCTACGACGCTTATGACTGGCTGATGGGCTCGCTGGTCGACCGCAGCCTCGTTCAGGCCGCTTTCGCCGGAGGGCCGGCGCTGCTCATGATCGGCCTGCTGCTTCGGCTTGCCGCGCCGCTCGATCGCCTGGCGCTCGGCGAGGAGGTCGCCCAGTCGCTCGGCCACGACATCTTCTCGCTGCGGCTTCAGGTCGTCTGCCTGACCGCCTTGGGTGTCGGGGCGTGCGTCGCGATCTGCGGCGCGATCGGCTTCGTCGGCCTGGTCGCGCCGATCTTCGCCCGTCGGCTGACCCGCGGCCATCCCGGGCGGGCGATCCTCCCGGCCGCCGTCATCGGGGCGCTGCTGCTGACGGCGGCGGACCTTGCCGTGCGCACCGCGCCGCTCGGCCGGACGCTTCCGATCGGCGTCCTGACCGCTCTTCTCGGCGCGCCTTTCTTCCTGTGGATGGTGGGCCATATGCGCTGGCGGCTGCGGTCGTGACGGCGCTGCTGGAAGCCGTCGACCTTTCGCTGCCGGGGCGGCTGTTCGGAGTCTCGCTGAGACTGGAGGCGGGCGAACTCGTCTGCCTGGTCGGCCCCAATGGCAGCGGCAAGACCAGCCTGCTCCACGCCATCGCCGGAATCGGCTCCCCGTCCGGCGAGGCGAGGATAAGCGGGATCGCCTTGCGCGATGCCGGCCCGGCCCGGCGCCCCGGCCTGATGACCTTCCTTCCCGCCTCGCGCGACGTGCCCTGGCCGCTTCTCGCCGGCGACCTGATCGCGCTCGGCGGCGGCCGCGCGATCCCCGCCGGGCTCGAGCTCGACGACCTGCTCGACCGGCGGGTCGACCGGCTCTCGACCGGCGAGCGAAGCCGAGTGCTGATCGCCCGGGCGCTGGCGCCGAGCCCGAAGCTGCTCTTGCTCGATGAGCCGACCGCGAATCTCGACCCGCTGTGGCAGATCAGGCTGATGGAGATGCTGAAGCGCGAGCTTCGTGACTCCGAACGAGGGGCCCTGGTCGCGATCCACGACCTCGACGCCGCCGCCCGCTACGCCGACCGGATCCTCGTCATGGACGGGGGGCGCATCGCCGCCGAGGGGCTGGACGGGCCGCATATCGCCGCCATCTTCGGGATCGAGCGCGGCGAGGGGGGCTGGCGGCCCGCGCTCAGCCGGCGGGAGGATCGGCGATCATCGCCGTGAAGTTCGCTTCGGCGGCAAGTTTGTCGCCGACGAAGGCGCGGCCGGCGAACTTGCACACCGTCGCCCGTTTCTGGACGAAATCGACCTCGAGCCGGAGCAGCACGCCCGGCTCGACCGGGGTGCGGAACTTGGCCCCGTCAATCGCCATGAAATAGACCAGCTTGCCCGACCCGGACAGGCCGAGCGATTCCACGGCGAGCACGCCCGCGGCCTGGGCCAGCGCTTCGACGATCAGCACGCCCGGCATGATCGGACGGTCGGGGAAATGGCCCTGGAAGAAGGGCTCGTTGATCGTCACCGCCTTGGTGGCGACGATCCGCCGGTCGGCAACCAGCTCCTCGACCCGGTCGACGAGGAGCATCGGGAAGCGGTGGGGCAGCGCCGCCATCACCCGCCTCACGTCGAGGGGGCCGGCGGCGCTGGCCACGTCGGGCATCAGCGACCCTGCGGGCGGCGCTGTTGCTGTTGCTGCTGCTGGGGCTGCTGCTGGGCCGGCGCCTGCTGCGGCGGCGGGGCGTTGACGTTGAGAGCGGCGCTGTTCTGATTGACGACCGCGAGGACGGCGTCGGTGACGTCCACCGCCCCGGCGATCGCCAGGGTGGCGTTGGTGTCCATCGCGATGTTGGCGCCGCGCTGCTGCATCACCTGGGTCACGGCCGGCTCGATCCGCTGACCGATCTGCTGGCGGACGAAGGCGACGTTGCGCTGGATCTGCTCCTGGCGGGTCTGGATCTCGCGCTGGGCATTCTGCTGGCTGGTCTGGAAGGTCTGGATTCGGGCGGTCAGCGCCGCGTCGGGCTGCTGCCCCTGCGGCAAGGCGCGCACGGCCGTTTGAAGCGCCGCCTCTTCGGTCTGGAGCGGGGTGCCCAGAGCCTGGGCGCGCTGCTGGAGCTGCTGGACCTGGGCCTGGAGCTGCTGGTTCGCCGCGGCGCACGCGGTGCACTGCTGCATGATTCGGTCGGTGTTGACGACCGCCACGACGGCCGGCGGCAGCTGCTGCGCCTGGGCGGCGGCGGGGATGGCGAGGGCGAGCGCGGCGGCGGCCGTCCCGAAGGTCAGTTTGTTCATCAGAATGCGGTCCCTACGTTGAATGTGAAGAGCTTGGTGTCGTCACCCTGCTCAGAAAGCAGCGCCCTGGCTATATCGATCCTGAACGGACCGAACGGGGAGTTCCAGTTGACGCCGAAGCCGATGGAAAGGCGCGGCCGCGAGGAATCGCCGACGAAATCCTCGCGGAACGGCTGAAGCGGGGCGCGAGTCACCGTCTCGCCGGTTAGGCAGCCCAGGAAGGACAGCCGGGTGGTCCCGTTCGCCGCGGTGCACTCGGTCTGAGCGAGCGGATCGAGCGGATCGATGTCGAGCGTCTCCGGCCGGCGCACGCCCCACAAGGCGCCGATGTCCATGAACACCGACGGCCGCAGGCCGAGGTCGCGCACCGCGGCGCCGAGCGGGATCTCGAGCTCGGCTCGGGCAAGGTAATAAGCGCGGCCGCCGAGGGCATCGTCGGTCACCACCTGCGGATCCTCGGAGACGGAGAAGACGGTAGGCTCGCCGGTCGTCGGGTTGCGGGTGGTGATCACATAGGGGCGCCGCTGGATGCGAGGTCCGACGCCGCGGATGTCGAACCCGCGGATCTGCGGGCTGCCGAGGAAGAAGCGGTCGGTGAGCCGGACCGGGTCGCGGTTCGGCCCGCCGTCCTCGAAGCTGTGGATATAGCCGCCCTCGGCCGAGAGCGAGAAGATGAAGTTGTTGAAGACGTTCCAGAACTTCGCGCCGCTGACTCGGGTCCTGAGATAGCGCGTCTCGCCGCCGAGGCCGGCAAAATCCTGGCTCAGCAGGGCCCGTTCGCCCGAGGTCGGCCGGATCGCATTGTTGAGCGTGCTGTAGAGCAAAGAATAGCCGATGCTCGACGTGATGCGATCGCCGATGACGTCGCACAGATAGCGTCCGGCGCGGAACGGGTCGCAGACCGCCGGCAGCGGCCCGTTGCCGTCCGGATCGGTGAAGAACAGCGCCTCGCTCAGCGTCACCTCATCGTAAACGAGCCCATAGCGAAGGGCGAGCGACAGATGCTCGGTGATCGGCACCCCGAAGCGGACCTGGCCGCCGGTGCTGGTCTGCTGGTAGGTCGTTTCGCGCTCGTTGCCGAAGAAGTTGAAGCTGTTGAGATCGCGCCGGTAGATGTCGAAACCGACGGCGATGTTGCGGTCGAACAGATAAGGCTCGGTGAAGCCGAGCTCGATCGACTTGGAATAGCTCGAATAATTGATGCCGGCGCGAAGCTCCTGGCCGAGACCGCGGAAATTGCGCTGCTGGACCGAGACGTTGATCAGGAAGCGTTCCAGGCTCGAGAAGCCCGCCGAGAATTGGAGCTGGCCGGTCGCTCGCTCCTCGACGGCGACGCCGAGCACGACCCGGTCCGGCCCGGAGCCCTGCTCCTGGGAGATTTCGAGATTTTCCTGGAAATAGCCGAGCGACTGGATGCGATCGCGCGAGCGGCTGACCCGGACCGAATTGAACGGGTCGCCCTCGGCGAGGCGGAACTCGCGCCTGATCACCTTGTCGCGGGTGTTGGTGTTGCCGCTGATCTCGATCCGCTCGACATAGACTCGCGGCGTCTCCGCGACCTGGAAGGTCACCGACATGGTGAGGTTCTCGCGGCTGCGGTTGAACTGCGGACGAACGTCGGCGAAGGCGTAGCCGAACACGCCGGCCAGCTCGTTGAGGCTGGTGACCGTGTCTTCGACCTGCTGGGCGTTGTACCAGTCGCCTGTCTCCATCGGCAGCCGAGCGCGAAGGCCTTCGGCGTTGAAGTCGCGTATGTCGCTCTCGACGGCGACCTCGCCGAACTTGTAGCGGTCGCCTTCCTCGACGACATAGGTGATGATGAAGTCGCGCCGGTCGGGAGTGAGCTCGGCCACCGCCGAGACGACCCGGAAATCCGCATAGCCCTGGGTCAGGTAGAAGCGCCGCATCGCCTGCTGGTCGAAGGCGAGCCGGTCGGGATCGTAGGTATCGGCCGACGAGAAGATGTTCCACCAGCTCGACTCGCGAGTCGCCATCTCCGAGATCAGCCGGCCGTCGCCGAACTGCTCGTTGCCGATGATGTTGATCTGGCGGACCTTCGAGCGCGGCCCCTCGTCGATCTCGAACACGACGTCGACCCGGTTCTGGTCGAGCTCGACGATCTGCGGCTCGACGCGGGCGGCGTAGCGGCCCTGGCGGCGATACAGCTCGATGATCCGGGCGACGTCGGCGCGGGCGCGCGATCGGGTGAAGATCTGGCGCGGCGCGAGGCGGATCTCCGGGGCGATCTTGTCGTCCTTGAGCCGGCGATTGCCCTCCAGCACGATGCGGTTGATGACCGGGTTCTCGCGCACCTGAAGGACGATGTCGCCGGTCTCGACGCCGCCGATGGTGACATCGGCGAACAGCTCGGTCGCGTAGAGATCGCGGAGCGCCTGGTCGAGCCGTTCCTGGTCGTAGGGCTCGCCGGGGCGCAGCGCGGTATAGGAAAGGACGGTCTCGGGCTCGAGCCGCTGGTTGCCGGTGACGGTGACGGAGCGGATCAGCCGGGTCGGGGCCGGGGTCGGGGCAGCGGCGGGAGCCTGGCCAGCCTGAGCCGCGGCGGCGTCGGGCGCCTGCGCGGGTTGCGCCGGAGCCGCCGCCGGCTGAGTCTGGGCATGAGCGGGGACGGCGAGGCCGCCGAGCATGGTCCCGACCAGGAGCGCGGCGCACAATCGTCTGCCTTTTGGAAATGCTTGGTTGGCTGTCACGCGTCCCCGCCTTTGATTTTAGGAGCCGGCAGCTCGGCCGGCCATTGTCCCTGTCGTCGCTTGCCCTGCCCCAACATGGCTAACCGATCAACCCGCCAAGCCTGGAGAAGAGGCCAAAAGAGGCCAGGTCGTTGAAGGTGACGAAGATCATCAGCGCAAGCAGCACCGCAAGCCCGGTCCTGAACGCCCATTCCTGGGCCTGCGGCTTCAGCGGTTTCCGCCTCACTCCCTCGATCGCGTAAAACAGCAAATGCCCCCCGTCCAGGAGCGGGATTGGCAACAGGTTGATGAATCCGAGATTAATCGAGATCAGCGTCATGAAGAGAACGAAATCGAGCCAGCCCAGGCTCGCCTGCTGCCCGGAAAATTGCGCGATCTTGAGCGGGCCGCCCATTTCCTCGAGCGATCGGCTGCCGCGGATCAGCTGACCCAGCGTCAGCACCATCATCCGGACCGTCTCGCCGGTCTGGACGAACGCCTCGCCGACCACCCGATGAGGCGCGACCTGAACAACCACCTTGGGCGGGATCGACACCCCCATCTGGCCGATTCGGGATTCGTTGCCGAAGCGGTCGCGCTGGACGATGGCGCGCGGAGCGACGTCGACGTCGACCATCCGGCCGCCACGATCGAGGCGGAAGCGAAGCGGTTGGCCCGGGTGGAGCAGCACGGTGCGGTGGAAATCCTCGAAGCGGTCGATGCGCCGGCCGTCGATCGAAACGATGCGGTCGCCCGGCTGGAACCCCGCCGTCGCCGCCGGCGAGCCGGGGCTGACGCTCGGGACGACCGCCGGCGTTCGCGGCACGCCGTAGCTCGCGAACAAGGCGATGTAGACGAGGATGGCGAACAGGAAGTTGGTGAGCGGGCCCGCGGCGACGATGATGAAGCGCTGCCACAGCTTCTTCGCCTGAAACGTCTCGGCGCGTTCGGCCGGCGGCAGCGCCAGCCACTCGTCGGACGGAGTGCTGGCCGGATTCATGTCGCCCTTGAAGCGGACATAGCCGCCGAGCGGCAGCCAGCCGACCTTCCAGCGCGTGCCGCGCTTGTCCGTCCAGCCGAACATCTCGCGGCCGAAGCCGATCGAGAAGGTCTCCGCCTTCACCCCGAACCAGCGGCCGGCATAATAATGGCCGAGCTCGTGGACGAAGATCAGCGGCCCGATGACGAGCAGGAAGGCGACGATCGTGAAGAGGAAACCGGGGCCGCTCAAGTGCAATACTTTCCTGCTGTGTCGGTGGCCACCCGCCTGGCCTCCCGATCGATCTCCAGCACCTCGTCGATCGACGAGGGCGCCCCCGGCTCGAAAGCGGCCAGCACTTCGCCGACCATATCGGCGATATCAAGGAAACCGATCCGCCTTTCAAGGAAAGATGCGACTCCTATCTCGTTGGCGGCATTGAGAATGGCGGGCTTGGCGCCGCCGGCCCGCAAGGCCTCTCGCGCCAGCGCCAGAGCGGGGAAGCGGACCAGGTCCGGCTGCTCGAAATCGAGCGACCCGATGCCGACCAGGTCCAGCCTCGCGCAGGGCGTATTCATCCGCTCCGGCCAGGCCAAAGTGTAGGCGATCGGGATCCGCATGTCGGGAGCGCCCAGCTGGGCGAGCACGGAACCGTCGACATATTCGACCAGGCTGTGAATGACCGACTGCGGATGGACGACCACGTCGAGGGCATGCGCCTCGACCGGGAACAGGTGGTAGGCCTCGATCAGCTCGAGCCCCTTGTTCATCAGGGTCGCGCAATCGACCGAGATCTTTGCCCCCATCGACCAGTTGGGATGCGCCACCGCCGCGGCCGGCGTGGCGACTCGCATCTGGTCCAGCGACCATAAGCGGAACGGGCCGCCGCTTGCGGTGAGGATGATCCGCCGGACGCTGTCGGGACGCGCCCGGTCGAAGCATTGGAAGACCGCATTATGCTCGGAATCGACCGGCAATAAAGTGGCTCCGCTGGTCCTCGCCGCCTGCATCATCAGTTCGCCTGCGGAGACCAGCGCCTCCTTGTTCGCCAGGGCGACCGTCCGGCCGCCCTCCAGGGCCCGCATCACCGGCTTGAGGCCGGCCGTCCCGACGATCGCCGCCATCGTCCAGTCGGCGCCCGAGGCGGCCGCGTCGGCGATCGCCTGGTCGCCCGCCTCGACCCGGACCGCGGTCCCCGCCAGCGCCTCCCTGAGCAGCGGGTAATGGCTCTCCTCCGCAATCACCGCGGTCGTCGGCTCGAAGCGCTTGGCCAATTCGGCGAGGCCGGCGACGTCGCTGCGCGCGGTGAGCGCGACGATCTCGAACCGATCGCGGTCGCGTTCGATCAGGTCGAGAGTCGAGCGGCCGACCGAGCCGGTCGCTCCCAGGATGGTCACGCGCTTCGGTTCGGTCACGCGGTCCAGAACCCCGCCATCAGCAAGAGGGTGGTCGCCAGCGCGACGGCGAGCAGACCGTCGAGCCGGTCGAGCACGCCGCCATGACCCGGAAGCATGGCGCCGCTGTCCTTGACTCCGGCGCGGCGCTTGACCCAGCTTTCGTAGAGGTCGCCGGCCTGGGCGACGACGCCCATCGGCGCGCCGAGCCAATGGAAGATCGGCTCCATCTCGAAATAGGCCGCGGTCGCCCAGCCGAGCAGGCCGGCGCCGACGACGCCGCCGACGAGGCCGGCCCAGGTCTTGTTGGGGCTGATCCGGGGCGCGAGCTTGGGCCCGCCGATCGAACGGCCGGCGAAATAGGCGAGGATGTCGGTCGCCCAGGTGACGATGAAGACCCAGAAGACGAGGATCTCGTCGACCCAGCCGAGGCTCAGCATGGCAAAGCTGGGAATGCCCAGATAGAGCATGCCCCCGAACATGGCGACGCGCCGGCTGATCGCTCCCATGACGAGCGCGGCAAGCGCGACACCCCCGAAACCCAGCCAGTTCGGCGCAAACAGCTCGCTTGTTATGTCGTCGGGGACTTCGACGACCCATTGGCCGGCCGGGTAGAGATATTCGGTGCCCGCCAGAAGCAATAGGCCCAGCAGGAGCGCGCCAATATAGGCCCATGGCCGGGGCACGCGGTGCATGTCGGCCCATTCGACGATCATCACGGCGGCGGCCGCCGCCACGAGGCCTCGAAACCACCATCCGCCGAACACGGTCGCCCCGATCGCCACCGCTATCATCGCGACTCCGGCGGCGAAGCGGGTCGGCAGGTCGGACCTGCGGATCGGATCTTCGGCGTCGCTCACAGGCCGCCGTAGCGCCGGTCGCGGCGCGCATATTCGGCGAGCGCCGAGCGCATCGCCTCCTCGTCGAAGTCGGGCCAGAGCGTGTCGGTGAACAGCAATTCGGCATAGGCCGCCTGCCAGAGCAGGAAATTCGACAGGCGCTGCTCGCCGGAGGTGCGGATCAGAAGGTCGAGCGGCGGCAGGTCGCGGGTGTCGAGGGCCGCTTCGATGCGCGCTTCGTCGATCGCCTCGGGGCGGAGCCGGCCCTCCGCCACCTCTCCGGCCAGGTCCCGCATCGCGTGGACCAGCTCGCCGCGCGCGCCATAGTTGAGGGCGACGGCGAGGGTCATCCGCCGGTTGCCGGCTGTCTTGGCCACCGCCTGGTCGACCATTCGCGCCACGTCCGCCTCAAAGGCGCGGTGATCGCCAAGGACGATCAGGCGAATCCCTTCTTTATGAAGGGCATTCAGCTCTTTCTGCACATAGAATCGGAGCAACGCGGTGAGGTCGCTAATCTCCGCGGCCGGCCGCCGCCAATTCTCCGAGGAGAAAGCGTAAAGGGTGAGGCACTCAACGCCGGCCTCGCCTGCCGCGCGCAAGGCGGCTCGCGCCGCCTCGGCGCCGGCGCGGTGGCCGGCGGAACGGGGCAGGCCCCGGGCCTTGGCCCAGCGGCCGTTGCCGTCCATGATGATCGCGACGTGGCGCGGAACCGCCGCTGGCGCTCCGGCGCCGTCCGTTCGCAGCCCCGCGCTGGCCGGGGTGGAAGTCACCGCTGCTTCACCGCTGCAGGATTTCCTTGTCCTTGGCGGCGACGACCTGGTCGATCTCCGCGATCGCCTCGTCGGTCAGCTTTTGCACCTCGACCTCGCGGCGCTTGCGCTCGTCCTCGCTGATCTCGTGCTTCTTCTCGTCCTGCTTGAGATGGTCCATGCCGTCGCGGCGAACGTTGCGCACGGCGACCTTCGCCTTCTCAGCATATTGATGGGCGAGCTTGGCGAGCTCCTTGCGGCGCTCTTCGGTCATGTCGGGGATGGGCAGGCGGATATTCTGGCCGTCGACGACCGGATTGATGCCGAGGTCGGCGTTGCGGATCGCCTTTTCGACGATTCCGACATTGCCGCGGTCCCAGACCTGGACCGAGAGCAGGCGCGGCTCCGGCGCCGAGACCGTGGCGACCTGGTTCAACGGCATGTTCGCGCCGTAGACCTCGACGTGGATCGGGTCGAGCAGCGTCGTCGAGGCTCGTCCGGTGCGCAGGCCGCCGAGATCGTGCTTCAGCGCCTCGACCGCGCCGTGCATGCGGCGCTGCAGGTCGCCCTTGTCGTAGCTGGGCATCAGCCTTTCTCCTCAGATTGTGCGCGCTTGGCGCGCGGCAGCTGGGCCTTCGTCCGAATGATCCTTTTCGCGCCGGGGCGGGGCGCTCGCTTGACAGGCGTCGCTTCGGCGAGCCTTGCCCGGGCCGCCCCCGCCGCTTCATTCTGGACGATGGTCGCCGTGCCGGCGCCGCCGAGCACGCGCGCCAGGTTGCCGCGCTCGCGGATGTTGAACACGACGATCGGGATGTTGTTGTCGCGGCACAGCGCCACGGCGCTGGCGTCCATCACCTTGAGGTCGTCGGACAGCACCTGGTTGAAGCCGATGCTCTCGTAGCGCCTCGCGCCCTCGACCTTCTTCGGGTCGGCATCGTAGACTCCGTCCACGCTGGTGCCTTTGAACAGGGCATCGCAACCCATTTCGGCGGCGCGCAACGCCGCCGCGGTGTCGGTGGTGAAGAAGGGGTTGCCGGTGCCCGCGGCGAAGATCACCACCCTGCCCTTCTCCATGTGGCGGACGGCGCGCCTCCGGATATAGGGCTCCGACACCGTCGCCATCGGGATCGCGGACTGGACCCGGGTGTCGACGCCGATCTTCTCCAGCGCGTTCTGCATGGCCAGCGCGTTCATCACCGTCGCCAGCATGCCCATATAATCGGCGCTGGCTCGGTCGAAGCCCTTGGCGGCGCCGGCGAGGCCCCGGAAAATGTTGCCGCCGCCGACAACCAGGCACAAGGTGTGCCCGTCCTCGCGAGCGACCCTGATCTCCTCCGCCAGCCCGGCGACCGTCTCGGGATCGATCCCGAAGGGGTTCGGCCCCATCAGCGCCTCGCCCGAGAGCTTCAGCAAAATACGATTGAAGCGCGGGCGCGGCATGGGGCTCTATTTCCCGGTCGGCTGCAGGAGATTGAAGGCGGCGCGCACCTTAATCGGCGCGCGCCACCGTGCCAAGGCGATTAGGATTCGACCGGCTCGGGCCGGCCGACGCCGGACGCCGCCGCAACCTCGGCCGCGAAGTCGCTCTCCTTGCGCTCGATGCCCTCGCCGAGCTGGAAGCGGACGAAGCCCTTGAGGGTGATGTCGGCGCCGAGCCTCTTGGCCTCGGCGACGATGACGTCCTCGACCCGGGTCTTGTTGTCGATCACGAACAGCTGGGAGAGCAGGGCATTCTCCTTGCGGAACTTGGCGAGGGCGCCCTCCACCATCTTCTCGACGATGTTCGCCGGCTTGCCGGACTCCGCCGCCTTCTCGCTGGCAATGGCGCGTTCGCGCTCGACCAGGTCCGGATCGAGCTCTTCGCCCCGAAGCGCCAGCGGATTGGCCGCGGCGATGTGCATGGCCAGCTGCCGGCCCAGCGCCTCGAGCGCCGCCTTGTCGGCTCCGCTCTCGAGGGCGACCAGGACGCCGATCTTGCCGAGCCCCGGAGCGACGGCATTGTGGACGTAGGAAACGACCACGCCGTCCGCGACCTCCAGCCGGGCGGCGCGGCGAAGCGACTGGTTCTCGCCGATCGTCGCGATGTTGCTGGTCAGCACCTCGGCGACCGTGCCGTGGCCCGGATATTGGGCTCGGGCCAGCTCGTCCATGTCGTCGCCAGTCGCCAGCGCGATCTGGGCGGCGTTGCGGACGAAATCCTGGAACTGCTCGTTCTTGGCGACGAAATCCGTCTCGCTGTTGACCTCGACCAGAGCGCCCATGGTGCCGATGACGGCGACCCCGATCAGGCCCTCGGCGGCGACCCGGCCGGCCTTCTTGGCGGCGGCGGCGAGCCCCTTGGTACGCAGCCAGTCGATCGCCGCTTCCATCTCGCCGCCGGTCTCGCCCAGCGCGCGCTTGCAGTCCATCATTCCGGCGCCGGTGCGCTCGCGCAATTCCTTCACAGTCGCGGCCGTGATCTCAGCCATTTCACTTGTCCTTATGTTCGAATGTTCCCCGGCAAGGGCCGGGGTCCAGCCTGTGGGTGACGCGGGTCCCGGCCCTTCGCCGGGACTCAGCGGGCGATCAAGCCTCGGCGAGCGCCTGCTCGGCGGGGGGCTCCGTCATGGCGCCGATATCCTCGCCGCGGGCGGCCGCGCCGCCCTGCTTGCCGGCCAGGACGGCGTCCGCGACGGCGTCGCAATAGAGGCGGATCGCGCGGCTGGCATCGTCGTTGCCGGGGACCGGAAAGGCGATGCCTTGCGGGCTCACATTGGTGTCGAGAACGGCGACAACCGGAATGCCGAGCACATTGGCTTCCTTGATCGCCAGCTCTTCCTTGTTGGCGTCGATGATGAAGATGACGTCGGGAAGCCCGCCCATGTCGCGGATGCCGCCGAGCGACATCTCGAACTTGTCGCGCTCGCGGGTGAGCTGGAGGACCTCCTTCTTAGTCAGGCCGGTGGTGTCGCCGGCGAGCTGCTCCTCCAGGCTCTTGAAGCGCTTGATCGAGTTGGAGATCGTCTTCCAGTTGGTGAGCATTCCGCCGAGCCAGCGATGGTTGACGAAATGCTGGCCGCTGCGCCGCGCCGCCTCCGCGATCGGATCCTGCGCCTGACGCTTGGTGCCCACGAACAGCACCTTGCCGCCCGAGGCCGCGGCCTGGCGGACGAAGTCGAGCGCCCGCGCGAACAGCGGCACGGTCTGCGACAGGTCGATGATGTGGACTCCGTTCCGCTCGCCGAAGATGTACGGCTTCATCTTGGGATTCCAGCGGTGGGTCTGGTGGCCGAAATGCGCTCCGGCCTCGAGCAATTGCTGCATGCTGACGTCAGGGGACGCCATGGTCATTCTCCTTCCGGTTCAACCTCTGCGGCGCCGATAAGCCGGGCTTCCCGGGGGAAGCCTCAGCCACCGGTATGATGGCATCCGCATGTGGGATGGGCGGGCACTTAGGAGGATCGGCCGGTGAAATCAAGGCGCTTGACAAAGGAACAAAAAGTGAACACCTTGGAGATTCAACGCTGTGGCGGATCAAAATCGCGGCAGCGACGTTCTAACCTTTGATAAAAGGGGAAAGTCATGGCTCACCTGGCCGCAATCCTGTTCTTCGCCGGGCTCCTCATCGCCCTCGGCGCGATCCTCGAACGTCTCGTCAAGGCGAATTGGGCGGAGATCTCCGCCGCCTTGCGGAACGTGCCGGCTGAGCTGGAGGGAGCGCAGGCTCCGGCGCCGGCGGCGGTGAAGCCGGCGCGGCCGCGCGCAGCCGCCTGACCCGAGCATAGCTTGCAATGCTGAGCGGGATCAGCGCCAGATAGAGCAACGCGCTTGCGCTGAGCGTTTCCCACGGCGCCGAGACGAGCGCCCCGCCGACCAGCGCAATCACCACGATCGCCTCCAGCCGCACGTTTCGCCGAAGCCGCAACGAGCCCCAGGAAAAAGTCGCCACGCTCGAGATGACGAGGAAGGCGACCAAGGCCGCCCACGGCGCCACCAGCCGATAATCCTGAAGCCACGTCCATTGCCGGTCGCTCGCCAGCCAGAGATAGATGGGCAGCAGGAGAAGCCCGGCACCAGCCGGGGCCGGGACTCCGGTCAGGAAACCGGCCGATTTGTGCGGTTGATCCTCGGCGTCGATGCGCGCGTTGAAGCGGGCGAGGCGAAGCGCCATGCACACCGCATAAGCGAGAGCGAAGATCCAGCCGAGCCGCGGCCAGTGCTGGAGCGCCCAGAGGTGCAGGATCACCGCCGGCGAGACTCCGAAGGCGATCACGTCGGACAGCGAATCGAGCTCGGCGCCGAAGCGAGTCTGACCCTTGAGCGCCCGCGCGATGCGCCCGTCCATGCCGTCGAGGACGCCCGCCGCGACAATGGCGTAGACGGCATTCTCCCATTCGCCCGCAATGGCGAAGCGAATGCCGGTCAGCCCGACGCACAAGGCCAGGGCGGTGACCGCGTTGGGGACGACGGCGCGCAACGGAATGCCCTCGCGGGGCACCGCCCGCCTCTCCTCCCTCATTGCGCGACGCCCTCGATCAGTTCGGAGACGCCGGTTCGAGCGACGATCGTCTCGCCGGCGACGGTGCGCTGCCCGAGCAGGACCTGCGAGGAAGTTCCCGCCGGAAGGTAGACGTCGACGCGGCTGCCGAAGCGGATCAGGCCGACACGCTGGCCGGCGGCGACACGGTCGCCGACCTTGACCCAGGGCACGATCCGGCGAGCGACCAGGCCCGCAATCTGGGTGAAGGCGACCTTGGTGCCGTCCTCGCCCTGGACCAGCAGATGCTGGCGCTCATTATCCTCGCTCGCCTTGTCGAGATCGGCGTTGAGGAACTTGCCCGCAATGTAGACCATGCGCGTGATCGTGCCGGCGATGGGCGTCCGGTTGATGTGGACGTCGAACACGCTCATGAAGATCGACACCCGGATCACCGCATCGTCCGGCAGGCCGCCCTCCCCGACCAGCTCGCGCGGCGGCGGCACCGTCGCGATCATCGTCACCAGGCCGTCGGCCGGGGCGACGATCAGCCCCTCTCCCGCCGGCGTCGTCCGGATCGGGTCGCGGAAGAAGGCGGCCGTCCACAAGGTCAGGCCGGCGGCGAGCCAGCCGACCAGGTCCCAGTCGATGATCCACCAGAACAAGGCGGTGATCGCCGCGGCGATGACGACGAACTTGCGACCGTCGGGATGGACGCTCGGCATCCGATAGCGGACGTTGGTGGTGACGAGATCGGGCTTCTCGAGCGAAGTCATCGCCGCCCTTTAGGCGGTGCAGGGAGGCGAGACAACCGAAAGGCCCCGTGCATCGCCGCCTGTGCCTCAACCGCCAAGTGTCGGCTCGGGCGCGTTCCCAAGCGCCCCGGCGAAAGGGACCAGCGCCGCGGTTGATCCGGGCTTCGGCACGGCCTACACGGCCGCCTCCCAATCCGCAAAACCGGCAAGAAAGCCCAAATCGAACATGGCGAAGATCAAGGTGGAAAAGCCGGTCGTCGAGCTCGACGGCGACGAGATGACCCGGATCATCTGGCAATGGATCCGCGAGCGGCTGATCCTTCCCTATCTCGACGTCGAATTGCTCTATTACGACCTCGGCATCGAGAAGCGCGACGAGACCGAGGACCGAATCACCGTCGAGGCCGCCGAGGCGATCAAGCGCCACGGAGTCGGCGTCAAATGCGCCACCATCACCCCGGACGAGGCGCGGGTTGAGGAATTCGGCCTCAAGAAGATGTGGAAGTCGCCCAACGGCACGATCCGCAACATATTGGGCGGAGTCGTCTTCCGCGAGCCGATCGTGATCGAGAACGTGCCGCGCCTGATCCCCGGCTGGACCGATCCGATCGTCATCGGCCGCCACGCCTTCGGCGACCAGTACAAGGCGACCGATTTCCGAGTCCCCGGCCCCGGCAAGCTCACCCTCAAGTGGCAGGGCGAGGACGGCCAGGAGATCGAGCAGGAGGTGTTCGACTTCCCCTCGGCCGGAGTGGCGATGGGCATGTACAATCTCGACGATTCGATCCGCGACTTCGCCCACGCCTGCTTCAACTTCGGGCTCGACCGCGGCTGGCCGGTCTACCTCTCGACCAAGAACACCATCCTCAAGGCCTATGACGGCCGCTTCAAGGACATTTTCGAGGAGGTTTTCGAAAGCGAATTCAAGCCGCGGTTCGATGAATTGAAAATCGAATATCAGCATCGCCTGATCGACGACCTGGTCGCTTCGGCCCTCAAGTGGAGCGGCAAGTTCGTCTGGGCCTGCAAGAATTACGACGGCGACGTCCAGTCCGACCTGGTCGCCCAGGGCTTCGGCTCGCTCGGCCTGATGACCTCGATCCTGATGACCCCCGACGGCAAGATCGTCGAGGCGGAGGCGGCGCACGGCACCGTCACCCGCCACTACCGGATGCACCAGCAGGGCAAGGCGACCTCGACCAACCCGATCGCCTCGATCTTCGCCTGGACCGGCGGCCTCAAGTTCCGGGGCAAGTTCGACGGCACCCCGGAAGTGACCCGCTTTGCCGAGACTCTCGAGCGGGTCTGCGTCGAGACCGTCGAGCAAGGCCAGATGACCAAGGATCTCGCCATCCTGATCGGCCCCGATCAGAGCTGGATGACGACCGAGCAATTCTTCGAGGCGATCCGCGCCAACCTCGAGAAAGCGATGGGGTAGCCGCAAACGGGGACAGTCACTTTTCCGCACGAAAAAGGGCCACCCTGATGCAGCCCTGCGGAAAAGTGACTGTCCCCTTACGCCCCGTACGAAAGGGCCACCCTGATGCAGCCCTGCGGAAAAGTGACTGTCCCCTTGCGCCGACCCTGATGCAGCCCTGCGGAAACGTGACTGTCCCCTTGCGCGCGGACCCCGGCCTCCGCCAGGGAATACTCACTTCATTCTCGCCGCAGGCGATCGCACATGTTCCGGACGGAAGCCGAAGCCGATCATCGCGGCAGGCAGGCGGCGCAGCGGACGGAAGCGGTCGAGAAGGCGGACCGGCAAGGGCGGCTCGAACGTGCCGCCGCCGGCGATCAGAAGCCGGCTGATGATCCGCTTCTGGATAGCCCCCTGCAGACCCTGGACGAGCCGGACCGCCGGAAGCCGCCTTTTCTGCACCTTCGGCAGCAAAGGGTCCGGATCCTCGCCCCTCGCCATCGGTCCGGCGAGGAGGTTCGCGGCGGCGACCGAATCCTGGATGGCGACGTTGATTCCGACCCCGCCGACCGGGGACATTGCGTGGGCGGCGTCCCCGATCACCAGCAGCCCGGGTCGATGCCAGCGCTCGAGCCGGTCGAGCGAGACGGTGAGCAGCTTGACGTCGTCCCAGCTGCGCAGGGCCGAGACCACTTCGCCGGCGATCGGCGGCGCCACTTGCGCCACCTCCTCGCGGAAGCGGTCGATCCCGCCGGCCCGGACCTCCTCGGCATGGCCCTTGGGAAAGACATAGGCGCATTGCCAATAATCGCCGCGGTCGATCAGGGCGATGATCCGGCCGGCGGCGAAGATGCCGGTGGTGTCGTTCTCCTCGGTCCGGACCTTCGGCACCCGGAACCAGAACACGTCCATCGGCGCTCCTAGGTCGCGGACGGCGAGCGCCGCCTCCCCGCGCAGCAGCGATCCGCGGCCGTCGGCGGCGATGACGAGCCCGGCTCGCACCGTCTTGTCGGCGCCGTCGTGTCGGAAGCGGACCCCGCCGACCCGCCCGCCGGCCATCTCTAGGCCGGTCGCCTCGGCGTTCATCAGCAGTGTGAAGTGGGCGTAGCGCCTGGCCTGCTCGGCGACGAAGTCGAGAAACTCCCATTGCGGCATCATCGCGATGAAGTTCCAGCGGCGGTCGAACCGGGAAAAGTCCGCCAGCTCCATCGGCTTGCCGCCGATCAGGCCGCCGATGCCATGCACCTTGTCGTGCGGCCGCTCGAGCAGCGCCTCGAGCAGGCCGAGCTCGTGGAAGATCCGGAGCGTCGAGGGGTGGACCGTGTCGCCGCGGAAGTCGCGCAGGAAATCGGCATGCTTCTCGAGCACGACGGTGCGCACGCCGGCGCGCGCGAAGAGCAGCCCCGCCATCATTCCCGCCGGCCCGCCGCCGACGATCAGCAGATCGGTCGCTTCCCCCGCCATCGAAGCTGACAATCGCTCCATTTGCGGCATAAAGGCAAGATGGCGCCCGAATTCAGCACCTCCGGCCTCAGCGACGCCCTCGTCATCCTCGGGGCGGCGGGGATCGTCATCCCCACCTTCGCCCGCTTCCGGATCAGCCCGGTCATCGGCTTCATCCTGGTCGGCATCCTGGTCGGCCCCGCCGGGCTGGGAGCCATTACCGGGGAGATGCCCTGGCTCAACTACCTCACCATCTCGAGCCCCGAAGCGATCGAGCCATTCGCCGAGTTCGGAATCATCCTCCTCCTCTTCTCGATCGGCCTGGAGCTGTCCTTCCGCCGCCTGTGGGGGATGCGGCAGCTCGTCTTCGGCGTCGGCGCCGCCGAGCTTCTGGTCGCCGCCGCGATCATCGGAGTGACCTTGTTCCTGATCGGCGACAGCTGGAGCGGAGCGACGGCTCTCGGCCTCGCCCTCGCCCTCTCCTCGACCGCGGTGGTGCTGCCCCTGGTCGGCACGACGAGCCCGGTCGGGCGGGCGGCGTTCGCCATGCTGCTCTTCGAGGACCTGGCGATCGTTCCGATCATCTTCGGCCTCGGGGCCCTTGCCCCGCACGCCCAGGCCGGCGGGTTTTCGGGTCTTCTGACCACGGTCTTGACCGGGGTGGCGGTGATCGTCGCGATGCTCGCGCTCGGGCGCTTCGTGCTGCCGCGCCTGTTCGCCCAGGCCGCGCGGACCAAGAGCCCGGAGCTCTTCCTGTCGATCAGCCTGCTCGTCGTCATCGCCGCCAGCCTGGCTACCGCCGCCGCCGGCCTGTCGCCGATCGTCGGAGCGCTGGTCGCCGGCATCCTCATCGCCGAGACCGAATATCATGGGGAAGTCGAAGTCATGACCGCGCCGTTCCGCGGCCTCGGCCTCGGCGTGTTCCTGATCACGGTCGGGATGAGCCTCGACCTGCGCTTCGTCCTCGGCAGCTGGCCGCAGCTTGTGTTGGCGCTGGTCGGAGTGATGCTGGTCAAGACCATCGTGACCGCTTCGCTGCTTCGGCTGGTCGGCAAGCGCAAGGCGGTGGCGGCCGAGGCGAGCCTGCTCATGGCCTCGCCTTCGGAGACCACCCTGGTGGTGCTGACCGCAGCCGGGGCGGCAGGGCTGGTCAGCCGGGAAACCGCGGCCTTCTGGCAGATCGTGACCGCTATGGGCCTGACGCTGACGCCGCTGCTGGCCAAGCTCGGCCGGGTCGTTGCGCGCTGGATCGAGGGCGGCGACGGCGGCGATCCGTCGGCGATCGTTCCGACCCGGGCCGAGCCGCGGGCGGTGATCATCGGCTTCGGGCGGGTCGGCCGCCTCGTCGCGGAGATGCTGGCGCTTCACGACCGACCCTATGTCGCCGTCGATTCGAGCATCGACGTGGTCAAGGCAGCGCGCGGCGAGGGCTTTCCGCTGATCTTCGGCGACGCCTCGCGACCGGAATTGCTCGACCGGCTCAATCTCGGCCATGCCAGCGCCCTGATCCTGACGATGGACGATCCGGTCCAGCTGGTTCGGATGGTGAAGAAGGTCCGCGCCTGGTGCCCGGACCTCACCATCGTCGCCCGCGCGCGCGACCCCAACCATGCCGCCGAGCTCTACAAGGCGGGCGCCACCGACGCGGTTCCGGAAACGCTCGAATCCTCGCTTCAGCTGTCCGAGGCGGTGCTGGTCGATCTCGGCATGGCGATGGGACCGGTGATCGCCTCGATCCATGAGAAGCGTGCCCAATTGCGCCAGCAGATCATCGACCAGGGCCAGCTTGACAAGGAGCGGCCGGAGCGAGGCCGCCGGCTGCGCGACGCGCTGCGGACTCGATAAAGGCTGGCGCGGCGGCGCTCCAGCTGCTAGCTGTTCCTCCTCTGTTCCGAGGAGGCGAAATGGCGAGGAGGTCCGGCAGCGCCGATCTGCCGCTTCACGGCGGGCGCGTTCCGGCGTGGCTCGGCGAGCGGATGACCCGGCTCGGCGCCGTCATCGTCCAGGCCATGGTCCATCATCACGGCCGCGACGAGCTGCTGCGCCGCCTCGCCCATCCCTTCTGGTTCCAGTCCTTCGGCGCGGTGATGGGGATGGACTGGCATTCGTCCGGAATCACCACCAGCGTGATCGGCGCCCTCAAGCGCGGGCTCAATCCGCTGGCGGGCGAGCTAGGAATCCATGTCTGCGGCGGGCGCGGCCGCCATTCGCGGGCGACTCCGGCCGAGCTTGCCGCCGCCGGCGAGCGCGCCGGCTTCGACGGCGCCGCGCTCGCCGGAATCAGCCGGCTCGTCGCCAAGGTCGACAGCGCCGCGGTCCAGGACGGGTTCGACCTCTATCTGCACGGCTTCATCGTCACCGACGACGGCCGCTGGACGGTGGTTCAGCAGGGCATGAACGGCGCCGGCCGCACGGCGCGACGCTACCACTGGCTGTCGGAAGGGCTGGAGAGCTTCGTCGACGGGCCGCACTCGGCGATCGAGGGCCGCGGCCAGGGCGAGATCGTCAACCTCGCCGACCGCCGCGCCGCGGCCTCGCGCCGGGCGCAGCTCGAGCTGCTCGCCGAGCTCGGCCCGGACCGCCTGGCCCGCGAGGCGGCAGCGATGGAAACGGGGACACGTACTTTTTCGAGAAAAAGTACGTGTCCCCAAATGGCGCTGGCCGAGCTCGGTCCGGATCGGCCGGCGCTCGAGGCGGCGGCGATCGGGCGCGGGCCCGACCTGGAGCCGATGCTGCCGCATCTCGTCATGCCGGACCATCACGAGGTCCGCCCGGGCGACGTCATCCTTCGCCGGCTGCGCGGCACGCTCGCCGCCGCGGCCGAGGCGGGACCGAAGGATTTCCCCGAGCTGCTCCTGGTTCCGGGAGTCGGCGCACGGACGGTGCGCTCGCTGGCCATGGTCGCCGAGGTCATCCACGGAGCGCCCTGCCGATTCGCCGACCCGGCGCGCTTCTCGCTGGCCCATGGCGGCAAGGACCGCCACCCCTTCCCGGTGCCGACCAAGGTCTACGACCGGACCATCGGCATCCTCAAGGACGCGGTGGCGAAGGCGAAGCTGGGCCGGGACGAGAAGCTCGGCGCGATCCGCCGCCTCGACGAGCAGGCCAGGCGGCTCGAACGCCATGCTGGCGGCCCGTCCTTCGAAGCCTATGTCGCGGATGAGCGCCGCCGCTCGCACGAATATGGCGGAACGAGCGTGTTCGGGCCGGAGCCCGAGCCTCAGGCGGCGACCGATTCCTCGATGGCCGCCCGCACCGCCTGAAGCGCTTCCTCGGCCTTGCCGGCTTCCGGACCGCCGCCCTGGGCGAGGTCCGGCCGGCCGCCCCCCCCTTGTCCGCCCAGTCGCTCGACGGCAAGCTTGACGAGCTCGACGGCGTTCCAGTGACCGGTCTGGTCGTCCGTCACTCCGACGCCGACCGCGGCCTTGCCCTCGTTGAGCGCCACGATCGCGACGGCCCCGCTGCCGACGATCTCCTTCGCGCGGTCGATGACGCCCCTCAGGTCCTTGGCCGCAAGCCCCTGCCGGACCTCGAAGATCGCCCTGCGCCCGTCGCCGAGATCGACGACCCGGTCGGCGCCCTGAGAGCGGTCGCCGCCGCCCAAGGCGAGCGCCTTCTTCGCCTCGGCGAGCTCGCGCTCGAGGCGGCGTCGTTCCTCGACGAGGGCGGCGACCCTTGCAGGAACTTCCTCGGGCGCGGCCTTGAGCGCGGCCGCGGCCTCGCGGAGCCGCTCGTCGCGGCCGGTCAGCCAGCGCCGGGCGGCCTCGCCGGTCAACGCCTCGATGCGGCGGACGCCGGCGGCGACGGCGCTCTCCGAGACGATCTTGAGCAGCTGGATGTCGCCCAGGGCGTTGACGTGGGTGCCGCCGCACAGCTCGACCGAATAAGTGGCGTCGCCGCCGCGGCCCATCGAGAGGACCCGGACCTCCTCGCCATATTTCTCGCCGAACAGGGCCATCGCGCCGGCAGCGATCGCCTCGTCCGGGCTCATCAGCCGAGTGACGACCGGTTCGTTCTCGCGGATGTGCCGGTTCACTTCCTCCTCGACGGCGTCGATATCCTCGCGGCTGAGCGCCCTTGGGTGCGAGAAATCGAAGCGGAAATAGTCCGGCGCGACGAGGCTGCCTTTCTGGGTGACGTGGCCGCCGAGCCGATGGCGAAGCGCCGCATGAAGCAAATGGGTGGCGGAATGATTGGCCCGGACGCGCCCTCGGCGCTCGGCATCCACGGCGAGGTGGACGGCATCGCCGACCGCGACGCGGCCCGACCGGATCGTCGCATGGTGCGCGTGAAGCCGGCCAAGCGGCTTCGACGTATCTTCAACCTCCGCTTCGAAACCCTTGTCGGAGCTTATCTTTCCGCTGTCGCCAATTTGTCCGCCGCTCTCCCCGTAAAAGGGCGTCTGGTTGGTCAGGATGACGACCTGGTCCCCGGCCGACGCCTGGTCGACCCGGGCGCCGTTCCTGACGATCGCGACCACTTCGCCTTCGCCGTCATGGCCGGCATAGCCGGTGAACTCGGTCGAGCCGAACTGCTCGGCGATGTCGAACCAGACCTCCTCCGAGGCCTTCGCGCCCGAGCCTTTCCAGGCGGCTCGGGCGGCCGCCTTCTGCTCCGCCATGGCGGCGTCGAAGCCGGCTCGGTTGACGGCGAAGCCCTGGGCGCGCAGCGCGTCCTCGGTCAGGTCGTAAGGGAAGCCGAACGTGTCGTAGAGCTTGAAGGCGACCTGGCCGGGCAGCGTGTCGCCCGGCTTCATGGCGGCGGTCGCCTCGTCGAGAAGCCTCAGCCCGTTGTCGAGGGTCTGGCGGAAGCGGGTCTCCTCGAGCTTCAGGGTCTCCTCGATCAGCGGCTGGGCGCGGACCAGCTCGGGGTAGGCCGCGCCCATCTCCGCGACCAGCGACGGGACCAGCCGGTGCATGAGCGGCTCGGTCGCCCCAAGCAGGTGGGCATGACGCATCGCCCGACGCATGATCCGGCGCAGCACATAGCCCCTGCCCTCATTGGCCGGAAGCACCCCGTCCGCGACGAGGAAGCCCGACGCCCGCAGATGGTCGGCGATGACCCGGTGGCTGGCCTGGGTGTCGGCGGTGCGGGCGTTGTGGGTGAGCGCGGTCGAGGCGGCGATCAGCGCCCTGAACGTGTCGGTCTCGTAATTGTCGTGGACGCCCTGAAGCACCGCGGCGATCCGCTCGAGGCCCATGCCGGTGTCGATCGACGGGGTCGGCAGATCGCGGACGATCTCGTTATTCTCCTGCTCATACTGCATGAAGACGAGGTTCCAGATCTCGGTGAAGCGGTCGCCCTCCTCGTCGGGCGAGCCGGGCGGGCCGCCCGGAATATGGTCGCCATGATCGTAGAAGATCTCGGAGCAGGGACCGCACGGGCCATTGTCCCCCATCGCCCAGAAATTGTCCTTGGTCGGGATCCGGATGATCCGGCTCTCCGGAAGCCCGGAGATCTTGCGCCACAGGTCGAAGGCTTCGTCGTCCGTATGGTAGACCGTCGCCGTCAGCCGATCGGCGGGGATGCCCCATTCCCTGGTCAGCAGCGTCCAGGCGAGCAGGATCGCGCGCTCCTTGAAATAGTCGCCGAACGAGAAGTTGCCGAGCATCTCGAAGAAGGTGTGGTGGCGGGCGGTGTAGCCGACATTGTCGAGGTCGTTATGCTTGCCGCCGGCGCGGACGCACTTCTGCGAGGAAGCGGCCGTCGAATAAGGCCGGCTTTCCTGCCCGGTGAAGACGTTCTTGAACGGGACCATGCCGGCGTTGACGAACATCAGGGTGGGGTCGTTCTGCGGGACCAGCGGCGCCGAGGGCACCACCTTGTGCCCTTCGGCCGCGAAATGCTCGAGAAAGCCGCGCCTGATGTCGTTCGTCGAGGTCATGGGCCTGATCTAGGCGACATGCTGCGGCGCGGCAACCGCGCGCGCGGGTTCGGGGCTCGGCCGGGCCTCCAGCAATGTGCAGAGGTCGCGCAATTCCTGCACCCCATCGCTTTCAGCCGCCGCTGCCGCGGCGAGGGGCGTGCGTCCCGCTCCCGGCCGCGATATGGAGGGCGAATGAGAAACAGCGCGAACGCCATGCTCCCGATCCTCCTCGCAGCGCTCGCCGCCCCGGCTTGCGGGCGGCCGGCCGACCCGGCGGCCGCGCCTCGGCCCGAGGCCCCGGCCCAGGCACGGGCGAGGGCGGTGCGAGTCTTCGACGTCCCGGCCGGCTCGCGGCCGCACGACGTGGCGCCGGCCCCGGACGGCAGGATCTGGTATACCGGCCAGCGCCGGGGAACGCTCGGCATCCTCGATCCCAGGACCGGCGCCGTCCGCGAGGTGCCGCTCGGCGAAGGATCGGCCCCGCACGGAGTCATCCAGGGCCCCGACGGCGCGGCCTGGATCACCGACGGCGGCCTCAACGCCATCGTCCGCGTCGACTCGAGCACCGATGAAGTGAAGGTCTGGCCGCTGCCGGCCGAGTTTCCGGACTCGAACCTCAATACCGCCGCCTTCGACCGGGACGGAAACTTGTGGTTCACCGGCCAGACCGGAGTCTACGGACGGTTCGATCCGCGCACCGAGGACATGCGGGTGTGGCGCGATCCGGAAGGGCGCGGCCCCTATGGCATCGCCGCCACGCCGTCGGGCGACATCTATTACGTCTCGCTCGCGGGCAGCCACCTCGCGCGGGTGAATCGCGAGACCGGCGAAGCGACGATCATCGAGCCGCCCACTCCGCGCCAGGGCGCCCGGCGAATCTGGTCCGACAGCCGCGGCAATTTGTGGATTTCGGAATGGGAGAGCGGGCAGTTGACCCGCTACGATCCGGCCAGCGGAGAGTGGCGGAGCTGGCGGCCGCAAGGCGAGCGGCCGCGGGTCTACGCGGTCTATGTCGACGAGCGCGACATCGTCTGGGCGACCGACTTCGGCGGCAACGCAACCCTCGCCTTCGATCCGGCCACGGAGCAATGGACTCGCTATCCGGGCAGCGGCGACAATGCCCAGGTCCGCCAGATCCTCGGCGCGCCGGGCTGGATCTACCTGCCTGAATCGGGCCTCGACCGAATCATGGTCATCCGCACCGCCGCGACGCCGTGAGGCGAGCCTTCGCCGCCGGAGCCGCCTTGCTACTCGGCGGACTGGCCGGAGCGACCGCCGCTCCGCCTCCGGGCGACGGCGGGGCGGCCTACCGCAAGCATTGCGTCGCTTGCCACGCCCTCGAGCCTGGCATCAACACGCCGGCCGGACCGAGCCTGCACCGGGTCGTCGGGCGCCGGATCGCAAGCGAGGCGGAGTTCAACTATTCGCCGGCGCTGCGCTCGCTGGCCGCCCGGGAACGGCGCTGGTCGGCAGAGCTGCTCGAGCGCTTCCTCGCCGATCCCGACGTCCTCGCCCCGGGAACGGAGATGGGCTTCGCGGGCCTGCGCGATGATGGCGAAAGGCAGGCTCTCATCGCCTGGCTCGAGCGGCGCGCTCGGCCCGCCCGCCGCCGGCGATAGGCGCTTCGCCCCTTCCCTCTTGCACTTCGCCGTCAATCGGTGAAGTCTGCGCGTTTCCCTCAAGGCGCGGCCCCGCGTCTTCTTCGCGGACCGCGTGAGCCACGCAAGGAGACGTTCATGCCCGGAAGAGCTGCAGGCACCAGGACCATCGCGCTCGTCGGGCCTGGCGGGGCGGGTAAGACCAGCCTCGCCGAGGCCCTTCTTTTTGCCGCCGGAGCGATCAGCCGGCAGGGATCGACCGCCGACGGCACCAGCGTCGGCGATGCCAGCCCGGAGGCGCGCGCGCGCGGCGGCTCGACCGAGCTCAACCTCATGCACTTCGATTATCTCGACGACCGCTACGCGCTGATCGATGCGCCCGGGTCGGTCGGCTTTGCCGCCGACGGCGCGCTCGGCGCGGCCGCGGCCGATCTCGCCCTGGTCGTGGTCGACCCCGATGCCGACCGCGCCCTGCTCGCCGAGCCGACGCTTCGGCAGCTCGAGGCGCTCGGCATTCCGCACATGATCTTCGTCAACAAGATCGACCAGGCTCGAGGCTCGATCCAGAACCTGCTCGAGGCACTGCAGCCGATGAGCGCCTCGCCGCTGATCGCCCGCTGGATCCCGATCCGGGACGGCGAGAAGATATCCGGCTTCGTCGATATCGCGCTCGAGCGCGCTTATTATTACCGGCCGGGCAAGCCGTCCGAGCAGAAGGACATCCCTCCCGACCTCGCCGACCGGGAGGCGCTCGAGCGGGCGCACATGCTCGAGCAGCTCGCCGACCATGACGACGCCCTGCTCGAGCAGCTGCTGATGGACGAGACTCCCGACCGGCAGACCGTTTTCGAGGATCTCGCCAAGGAGACCGGCCAGGGCCAGATCGTCCCGGTCCTGTTCGGCTCGGCCCAGAACGGCTTCGGCATCCGCCGGCTGCTCAAGGCCCTTCGGCACGAGGTCCCCGATCCCTCGATGGCGGCGGCTCGGCTCGGCGCATCCGACGGCTGCGCCTTCGTCTTCAAGGTGTCGAACAGCGGCGCGATGGGACGGCTGACCTTCGCCCGGATCTTCGGCGGCGGGCTCAAGGAGGGGTCGGAGCTGCACGGGCCCGACGGCGATTCGATCCGCATCGGCACCCTGTTTTCGGTGCAGGGCGAGAAGACCGCGAAGCTCAGCGAGGCCAGGGCCGGCGACGTCGTCGCCATCGCCAAGCTCGAGGGCGTCGGCGCCGGCCAGTGGCTGGCGACCGGAAAGGCGCCGCCCGCTCCCGACATCGGCCGGCCGACCCGCAATTACGCGCTCGCCATCGCGACCAAGGACCGCAAGGACGACGTCCGCCTGTCGACGGCGCTTCACAAGCTCACCGAGGAGGACCGGGCGCTGGAATGGGAGCAGGACGAGGCGCTCCACGAGACCCGGCTCAAGGGCGTCAACGACGAGCATCTCAAGGTCACCCTCGAGCGGCTCAAGCGGCGCTACGGGGTCGCGGTGGATTCGCGGCCGCCGGCGATCGGCTACAAGGAATCGATCCGCAAGACGGTGACCCAGCGCGGTCGGCACAAGAAGCAGTCCGGCGGTCACGGCCAGTTCGGCGACGCCGTCATCGAGGTCCGGCCGCTGCCGCGCGGTCAGGGCTTCAAGTTCGACGAGAAGATATCGGGCGGAGTCGTCCCGCGGCAGTGGATTCCGGCGGTCGAGGCCGGAGTGCGCGACGCGACGATGAAGGGGCCGCTCGGCTTCCCCGTGGTCGACGTCGCGGTGACCCTGATCGACGGCTCCTATCACAGCGTCGACAGCTCCGAGATCGCCTTCCGGACCGCCGGCCGGATCGGCATGTCCGAGGCGCTCGCCCAGGCGGCTCCTCATCTGCTCGAGCCGGTCATGAAGGTGACGGTGGTCGCGCCGAGCGGCGCCACCTCGCGGGTGACTTCGGCGATCGCCAGCCGCCGCGGGCAGATGCTCGGCATGGGGCCGCGCGAAGGCTGGTCGCGCTGGGACCAGGTCGAGGCCTTGATCCCGGAATCGGAGATGCAGGGCTTCGACGCCGAGCTGCGCTCGCTGAGTCAGGGCCTGGCGACCTATGAAGCGGCCTTCGATCACCTGGCCGAGCTCAACGGCACCTTGGCCGACAAGGTCGTGCAGCGCGAGCTCGAGCCGGCTTGAGCCAGCGCTCGCCCCACCGGTTCCACGACCCGGGGGCGAGCGGCCGGCGCTCTTGCGACCGCTCGCTCGAAACGCGCGGCGGCGGCTCTCGCTAGAGGGTCGCGACGAGGTTGCGCTTGACGCCGCCTCCCCGTCTGCCATGGTGGCCTCGGCCAAGGGGTGTAAATGCCTGACAAGCCAGTCTTTACCAGCGACCAGATCGTCGCCCAGCTGACTCGGCTCGGCGTGTGGAACGCGCCCGAGGCGCCGATCGCTTATGCCTTTCTCGAGCAGCGGCCGTCCTACCTCGCCTTCGAGACCACTTTCGCGCCTTTTTCCGATTATCAGCGCTCAGGCGCCGAGCGGGCGTTCGGCCTGGTCGCGGAAGTGGCGAACATCAGCTTCGCCAGGGTTGCCGACAATGGCCTCGAGCCGAGCCCGACCAACCAGCGGTTGACCTTTTACCAGATCGGGGTGAACGCCCAATATTCAGGGTCCACCTCGCCCTACCAATATGACACGTCGCCCGAGATCTACGGTGCCGATATCCACCTCAACACGATCGGGCTCGAGAAGCGCGCCGAGAGCGAGGGATTTTTCGACTGGACGTCCTATGTGACGCTTCACGAGATTCTGCACGCGATCGGGCTGTCCCACCCGGGGGACTATAACGGCGCGGGTTACAATTACGAGGACCACGCGCAGTTCCAGCAGGATACGCGGCAATATTCGGTGATGTCCTATTGGGATGCCGCCAAGACCGGTGCCGATCATTTCATCGGCGGCGACCAGTTCGTCGGCTCGACGCCGCTCCTCTACGACATCCTCGCGCTTCAGCGGATGTACGGCGCCAACACGGCCACCCGAACCGGCAACACGATTTACGGCTTCAATTCCAATACCGGGGCGTCGCCGTTCAACTTCGCCGGCAATCCCGGGCCGGTGCTGGCCATCTGGGATGCCGGCGGAATCGATACGCTCGACTTTTCGGGCTGGTCGGGCGGGTCGCTGATCGATCTCAACGACGGCGCGTTCAGCAGCGGCGGCGGCCTGACCAGCAACGTCGCCATCGCCTTCGGCGCCGCCATCGAGCAGGCGGTGGGCGGGGCGGGCAACGACATCCTGATCGGCAACGCGCTCGCGAACCGCCTCGACGGCGGCGGCGGCGCCGACCAGATGACGGGCGGCGACGGCGACGACCTGTTCCTCGTCGACAATGTCGGCGATCTGGCCATCGAGCGCAGCGGCGACAGCGGCGTGGACCGGGTCTGGACCCGTGTGAGCTTCACGCTCGGCGACCGGATCGAGAATCTCACCCTTGCCGGCTCACTGGCGATCGACGGCACCGGCAACGGCCTCGCCAACAGCCTGGTCGGCAATGCCGCGGCGAACGTTCTGAACGGGGGCGCCGGCATCGACACGATGACCGGCGGCGCCGGCAACGACGTCTATCATGTGGATTCGGCCGGCGACCAGGTGATCGAGACCAGGGTCACGCACGGCAGCGACCGAGTCGTCAGCACGGTCGGCTGGACGCTCGGAAGCCATGTCGAGCACCTGACCCTGGCCGGCACCGCCGCGATCAACGGCAACGGCAACAGCCTCGCCAACAGCCTGGCCGGCAACTCCGCCGCGAACGTGCTCAAGGGCGCCGCCGGCAACGACAAGATCAGCGGCGGCGCCGGCAGCGACAAGATCTATGGCGGCTCGGGCAAAGACACTCTCCAGGGCCATTCCGGGCTTGACGGTTTCTATTTCGACGCGGCGCTCAGCGCGTCCGCCAATGTCGACCGGATCCTCGATTTCTCGCGCGCCGACGACACGATCTTCCTCGACCGCGACATCTTCAAGGGGATCGCCGCCAACGGAACGCTGAGCGCGGCCGCCTTCCGGGTCGGCACCAGTGCGGCGGATTCCTCCGACCGGATCGTCTACGACAAGCCCAGCGGCCAGATCTATTACGACGCGGACGGCCGGGGCGGCGCCGCGGCCGTGCTCTTCGCCGCGGTCACGCCCGACCGCTACCTCACCAACGCCGACTTCGTCGCCTTCATCTGATCGCCGCCCCCGCGCCCGCCAAGCTCAGGAAGGATGCGCCTCGGCGGCCTCCCCCGGATCCGCCACGGCGGGCGCCGGCGCCGCCGGAGGTTCCTGCTCGCCGCGCGAGATGACGACCGCGGCGGTGAGGTCGCCGGTCACGTTGAGCGTCGTCCGGCACATGTCGAGGAAGCGGTCGACGCCGAGGACGAGCCCGATCCCTTCCGGCGGCACCCCGACCATGGCGAGGATCATCGCGACCACCGGCAGCGATCCGGCGGGCACGCCCGCCGTGCCGATGCCGCCGAGGATGCAGACGAGAAGGACGGCGGCCTGCTGCCACAGGTCGAGCTCGACCCCGAAGAACTGGGCGAGGAAGAGGACGGTGACGCCTTCGAAGATGGCGGTGCCGTTCTGGTTGGCGGTGGCGCCGATGGTGAGCACGAAGCGCGACACGCGCGGCGGCAGCTTCAGATTGTCCTCGGCGACTCGCAAGGCGGTCGGCAGGGTCGCGTTCGAGGAGGCGGTCGAGAAGGCCACGACCATCGCCTCCTGGACGTCGCGGAAGAATCGGATCGGCGAGATCCCGCCGAGGAAGCGGAGCGCCAGCGGATAGCTGACGAACATGTGCAGGCCGAGCGCGAGCACGACGACGCCGACATAGGCGCCGAGCCGCACCAGCAGGTCCCAGCCGAACACCGCGGCGAGGTTGAACATGAAGCAGGCGATGGCGAGCGGAGCGAGCCGGATGACGATGCCGATCAGCCGCATCGTCACCGAGAAGATGCCCTCGATCGCTTCCTGGAGGCGCTGCGCCGACGGATTGTCGACGAGCAGCAGGCCGATCCCGAACACCAGGGCGAAGAACATCACGGCGAGGATGTCGTTGTCGGCGGCCGCCGCGACGACGTTGTTCGGAATGATGTTGAGGAAGGCCGCGACTCCGCTCGGCCGCTCGGCGGCGCCGGAGATGATCGCCCCCGCCCCTTCGCGGGCGTCGTTGAGCAGGGTCCGGGCGAGGACCGGATCGACGCCGGCGCCAGGCTCGAAGATGTTGGCCACGGCGAGCGCGATGACGACCGCCGCCGAGGACAGGAGAACGGTGAAGGCGAGGGTCCTGACCCCGACCCGCTTCAGCGCCCGGATATCGCCCATCTCGGCGATTCCCACGACCAGCGCCGAGAAGAGGAGCGGGATGACCAGCATGAACAGGAGCCGGAGGAAGATCTGGCCGATCGGCCCGGTGACGTAGGTGGTCGTCGTCTGCACCCAGGCCGCGTCGGGCTGGGTCATGTTGACGGCGAGGCCGGCGGCGAGGCCGACCAGGAAGCCGATCAGCATCTTCAGCTGAAGCGGGACTCGGCGGCGCTTGGCTTCTTCCATGCTGGCCCTCTTGCGGATCGGCTCGGCCCCATCGGGGAGCGGAGGCCGCGAAAAGTCAACCTCAATCGCCGGGCACGGCGCCGCCCGAGCCTCGATGCCGGGATGAAGTCGGCATGGCGGAGCGGACGGAGCGACGGCTGGACCCCGGCCGGCGCCGTGATAGAAAGAGGCGGGAGGCGCCGATGCTCGAGCTGGGCGGAATAGCTTTGCTGCCGGACTGGCCGGTCTTCCTCAGCTTCGTCGTCGCGGGGCTGGCGCTCAACATCGTGCCGGGCGCCGACATGACCTTCATCATCGCGAGCGCCGCTCGCGGCGGCAGGCGCGACGGAGTCATCGCCTCGCTCGGGATCGGCGCCGGAGCCCTCGTCCACATCCTCGCCGCGGTGCTCGGCCTGTCGGCCATCCTCGCCTCGTCGCAGACGGTGTTCAACCTGATCAAGTGGATCGGCGCGGCATATCTGCTCTGGCTCGCCGTCTCGCTCCTGCGCGAGGGCCGTCCCGCCGCGGAGGCCGGCGCCGGCGCGGGGCGCGCCCCGGGCTCCGGAGCGCGGCTGTTCCGGGCGGCCATGCTGGTCAATATCCTCAACCCGAAGATCGCCTTGTTCTTCCTCGCCTTCCTTCCCCAGTTCGTCGATCCGGACGCGGCGGTGCCGGCGCTGCAGATCCTCTGCCTCGGCCTGTGGTTCGACTTCGCCGGAACGCTGGTCAACATCGCCGTCGCCCTGGCCGCCGCCGGGACGGCGCGGCGGCTGCGCGGGATCGCCTGGCTCGGGCGGACCGCCCGCTGGATCGCCGCGACTGCGATGGCCGGGCTGGCGGTTCAGCTGGCGCTGAGCGGCCGCCGTCAGGCATAGGCATAAGGCCCGCCCTTGTGGAGCGCCGCGGCATAAGCCGGGCGGGCGTGGATCCGCTCCAGCCAGTCGATCAGATTGGGCCGATCGTCGCCGAGCTCGGCGCGCGCCCGAGCCGCCTCGAGCGGAAAGCTCATCATCACGTCGGCGGCGGTGAACTCGTCGCCGGCGAACCAGGCGCGGCCGGCCAGCTCGCCTTCGAGCCAGTCGAGATGCTGGCCGAGCATGCGCAGGATCGGCCCCCGGGCGGGCCGGCCGAGCAGGCCGAGCCGGTTGACCACGAGCAGCGCCAGCAGCGGCGGCATCAGCGAGCCTTCGGCATAATGGAGGAACTGCCGGTAGCGGAGCACGGCGTCGCGATTGCCCGGCGGGCCGAGCCGCCCTTCCGTCTTCTCGACCAGATATTCGACGATCGCTCCGGTCTCGGCGATCGTGCGCGTCCCGCCCGGAGCCGACGGATCCTCGATCACCGGCGACTTGCCGAGCGGATGGACCCGGGCGAGCTCGGGCGGCGCGAGCATCGTCCGGGGGTCGCGCGCATAGCGCTGGACCCGATATTCGAGCCCGAGCTCCTCGAGCAGCCAGAGGACGCGCTGCGAGCGCGAATTTTCGAGATGGTGGACGACGATCATCGCGCCCCCCCCTAGCGATTGCGCCGCGGCCGGGGAAACGGAACTTGTCGAGGCCCGCCGACTTCGGCACAGGCGGACCGCTTTTCCGGGGATCGACCATGAGCGCCATTCCGAACCGCGCCGGGCGGATGCCGGGCAAGCGAGAATTCGTCGTCCTGATGGCGGCGCTGATGGCGTCGAACGCGCTGGCGATCGACGCGATGCTTCCGGCGCTTCCGGCGATCGGCGAGGCGCTCGGAGTGGCCGAGGAGAATCGGCGCCAGCTGGTGATCACCTTCTACCTGCTCGGCTTCGGCGGCGCCCAGATCGCCTACGGCCCGCTCGCCGACCGCTACGGACGCAAGGTGCTGCTCGTCGCCAGCATGCTGCTCTACGCCTTGTTCGGAGCGCTCGCCGGGATCGCCGGGAGCTTCACCCTTCTGCTCGCCGCGCGCGCCATGCAGGGCGTCGCCGCCGCCGGCACCCGGGTGCTGGTGGTGGCGATCGTCCGCGACCGCTTCCACGGCTCGGCGATGGCTCAGATCATGTCGCTGGTGATGATCATCTTCATGATCGTGCCGGTGCTTGCGCCGACCTTCGGCCAGGGCGTGCTGGCGATCGCGAGCTGGCGCCACATCTTCATCGGCCTCGCCGTCTACGGCCTGCTGCTCGCTTCGTGGGCGGCGCTTCGACTGCCCGAGACTTTGTCGGCCGAAGCCCGGCGGCCGCTCTCGGCGGCCAATATCGGCGCCGCCGCCGCCGAGACCCTGAGCATCCGGGCCTCGATCGGCAACACCGTGGCGGCGACCCTGACGTTCGGCGCCCTGTTCGCCTTCATCGGCTCGATCCAGCAGATCGTGTTCGACGTCTTCGAGCGGCCCGGGCTGATCGGCCTCGCCTTCGCCTGCATCGCCGGGCCGATGGCAGGCAGCTCCTACGCCAATTCGAGGCTCGTCATCGGGCTCGGCTCGCGCCGCCTGCTCCTCGCCGCCCTCGCCGCCTTCACCCTGTCGGCCCTCGCCCATCTCGCCGTCGCCCTCGCCGTCGGCGAGACGATCTGGACCTTCATCCTCATGCAGGCGCTGACCATGGCCTGCTTCGGGCTGATCGGCGCCAATGCCGGGGCGCTGGCGATGGCGCCGCTCGGCCACATCGCCGGCACCGCCTCGGCGCTCCAGGGCCTGATCACCACCGTCGGCGGAGCCCTGATCGGCTTCGTGATCGGTCAGCAGTTCGACGGAACCACCGTGCCGATGATCGCCGGCTTCGCCATTTGCGGGACGCTGGCGCTGGTGGTCGCGCTGTGGGCCAATCCGCCGAGCCGGGAAGCGAAGCCGGCCCGCTAAGTGGACGAAATGGACGCCTGAAGCGCCGAGTCCCGCGGCAGAGTGGACGAAGTGGACGCCTGACTCGCCGAATCCGGCGGCAAAGTGGACGAAGTGGACGCCTGACTCGCCGAATCCGGCGGCAAAGTGGACGAAGTGGACGCCTGACGCACCGAATCGCCTTGCCGGAGCGCCCGGTCAGATATCGTCCTCCGCCGCCGGGCCCGCCATCAGCGCATCGCCGACCTCCTCGGTCCTGCCGCGAATCGCATTCTCGATCCGCGCCGCCATCTCCGGATTGTCCTTGAGGTAGGTCTTGGCGTTCTCGCGGCCCTGGCCGATCCGGATCGAATCGTAGCTGAACCAGGAGCCGGACTTCTCGACCAGCCCGGCCTTGACTCCGAGGTCGAGGATCTCGCCGAGCTTGGAGACGCCCTCGCCGTACATGATGTCGAACTCGACCTGCTTGAACGGCGGCGCCAGCTTGTTCTTGACCACCTTCACCCTCGTGGTGTTGCCGATGATGTCGTCGCGGTCCTTGATCTGGCCGGTGCGGCGGATGTCGAGGCGGACGCTGGCGTAGAATTTGAGCGCGTTGCCGCCGGTCGTGGTCTCCGGATTGCCGTACATCACGCCGATCTTCATCCTCAACTGGTTGATGAAGATGACCAGGCATTTGGACTTGGAGATCGAGCCGGTCAGCTTGCGCAGCGACTGGCTCATCAGCCGCGCCTGGAGCCCGACATGGCTGTCCCCCATCTCCCCCTCGATCTCGGCGCGGGGCACAAGCGCGGCGACCGAATCGATGACGAGGATGTCGACGGCGTTGGAGCGGACCAGGGTGTCGGTGATCTCGAGCGCCTGCTCGCCCGTATCGGGCTGCGAGACGATCAGATTCTCGACGTCGACGCCGAGCTTGCGGGCGTAGACCGGATCGAGCGCGTGCTCGGCGTCGACGAAGGCGGCGACTCCGCCGTTCCTCTGCGCCTCGGCGACGGCATGGAGCGCCAGGGTCGTCTTGCCCGAGCTTTCGGGGCCGTAAATCTCGACCACCCGGCCGCGCGGAAGCCCGCCTATGCCGAGCGCGATGTCGAGCCCGAGCGAACCGGTGGAGATGGTCTCGATCTCGATCGCCTCGCGCGAGCCCAACCGCATCGCGCTGCCCTTGCCGAAGGCGCGGTCGATCTGGGCGAGCGCCGCGTCGAGGGCTTTCTGCTTATCGCCGTCCATTGGGTTCCTGTCGGAAACGACTTGAAGTGAGGCCGCCATGGCTTGTGCTCCCCTATTGCGTCGGCGCGTCCGGTTCAACGCGAGAAAGCCGCTGTACATGGTCTGTTCCGAAAGAACAAGAGGCGAACTGGGAAGCTAGGGCGAGGCCGAAGAAAGGGCCGCCAGGGCCTCGTGCATCGCCGCCGCGAAGGCGGGATGGTCGTAGATGTCGTTGTGGCCGGCGGCGAGGGTCCGGTCGTAAGCGAGGTTGGCGACGGCGGCGCGAAGCGCCCCGGTTCGGGCGGCGGGGATCAGGGTGTCGCGGCCGGCGGCGATGATGGCGACCGGCGTCCGGGCGGAGCCGAGGTCGAGCGCCGGATCGAGGCGGTGGCGAAGGAGGAGCCGCACCGGCACCCACGGATAATGGTCGGCGGCGACCCGGGCCAGCGAATCGAACGGAGTGACGAGGATCAGGCCATCGAGCTCGCGCTCGGCGGCGAGCGCGGCGGCGACCCCGCTGCCGACGCTGAAGCCGACCGCAACGACTCGCCCGGGCCGAAGCCGGAGCCGGAGCTCGTCGAGGATCCGGACCGCATCCTCGCGCAGCGCCGAGGCGCCGGGGACGCCGTCGCTCGGCGGGTAGCCGCGATAGGAGAAGCTGACCACCTCGGCCTCGGGAAAGACCTGGTGGAGGACGACCGCCGTCGTCGCCGCATTGGCGGCGTTGCCGCCGAAGCCGAGGATCAGGGTCGTCCGCGCCGTCGGCCGGCCCGGCGGGATTCGGACTCCGCGAAGGCGAAGGTCCGGCCGAAGCGCGATCTCGAGCCGCTCGGCGCCGGCCGGAAGAGCCGCCGGCGGGCCGACCTGGCGGACCGGGAACAGGATCGAGGTCTGGGCGAAGAACAGCAAGGCGACGAAGGCGAGGTAGAGCAGGACCGGGACGAACAGCAGCTTGCCCATCGCTCAATCCTCCCCGAGCCCGGGGGACGAAATGGTCAGCCCCCGCAGGCCTGCGCCAGCGCCGGCGCGATGGCGTCGATCGTATAGGGCTTGGACAGGGTCGGCACGTCGGCGTGCTGCGCCGGCGGCGGATCGACATGGCCGCCGGTGGCGACGATGAACGGGGTTCCCGCGGCGGCCAGCCGGTCGGCCACCGGCCAGACCTGCTTGCCGTCCTTGAGCTGGACGTCGATGATGGCGACGTCGAAACCGCCGGCGCCGACCCGCTCCATCGCCTCGTCGACCGACTCGCAGGTGGCGACGACGCGGTGGCCGAGCGACTCCAGGAAATCTTCGAGCATCATCGCGATGAGCGGCTCATCCTCGACGATCAGGATCGACCTCGGCCCCGGCATGAGCCCGCCTTAACGGCTGTCCCGCAAAGGAAAAGAACTTATTTGGAAGGCGGCGGCGCGGATCCCGGGGGCGGCCCAGCGGCGGCTATCGCGCGGGTCTCGCCGCCGGCCAGTCATTCCGGACGCGTTTCGGCCCCAGGGTCGAGCCGCGGGGCGAATGGCGAGCTGGACCCTGAAACAGGTTCAGGGCGACGCTGGGGGTGGGTGCGGGCGCCGGCGACGGGTGGGTCGGGCGCCCCCTCCCCCGTCATGCTGAACTTGGTTCGGCATCCAGGGCCGAGCCGCGGGGCGCATGGCGGCCTGGACCCTGAAACAGGTTCAGGGTGACGTTGGGGATGACGCTGGGGGGCGGGAGGGGTTTGGACGCCGAAGGGATTCGCGGCGACGGGGGGAAGTCGGGCGGCGCTATTTGGCGGCGAGGACGTCGCGGACGGTCTCGGCGAGCTGCTGGACCGAGAAGGGCTTGGCGAGGAAGGAGACGTTGGGGATGTCGATCGACTTGCGGAGCTGCTCCTCGGCATAGCCGGAGATGAACAGGATCGGCAGGCTGGGATGGAGCTTGCGCGCCGCCCGAACCGTCGTCGGCCCGTCCATGGTCGGCATGACGACGTCGGAGATGAGCAGGTCGACCTTCTCCTCGAGCGCGAGGATCTCGAGCGCGGCCTCGCCATTCTCGGCGCTGAGCACCCGGTAGCCGTGGCGGGTGAGCGCGCGCTCGGCGACGGCTCGGACCATCGTCTCGTCCTCGACCAGGAGGATGGTGCCGCTTCCCCACAGCTCGCCCGGCTTGTCCTTGCCCTTGGCCCGGGCCGGCGCCTCGCCCGGCTGGGCCCGGTGGACGGGCAGGTAGATGGTGAAGGTCGTCCCCTTCTTGAGCTGCGATTCGGCGAAGATGAAGCCGCCCGACTGCTTGACGATCCCGTAGACGGTCGAAAGGCCGAGCCCGGTTCCCTTGCCGACCTCCTTGGTGGTGAAGAAGGGCTCGAAGATCTTGCCGATGATGTGGGACGGGATGCCGGTGCCGGTGTCGGTGACCTTGAGCGCGGTATAGTCGCCGATCGGCAGGATGTCGGTGCCCATCCGGCGGACGTCCTCGGCCGACACCGCATAGGTCTGGAGAGTGAGGGTGCCGCCGCCTTCCGGGTCCTTGGCGACCATCGCGTCGCGGGCGTTGACGGCGAGGTTAACGATCACCTGCTCGAGCTGGCCGGGATCGGCGCGAACGGCGCCGAGGCCGCGGCCATGCTTGACCTGGAGCTTGATCCGCTCGCCGAGCAGGCGGGTGAGCAGGTGCGAGACTTCGGCGATGATGTCGGGGAGCTGGAGGACCTGCGGGCGAAGCGTCTGCTGGCGCGAGAAAGCGAGCAGCTGGCGGGTGAGGTTGGCGGCGCGGTTCGAGTTGGAGCGGATCTGCTGGATGTCGTCATATTCGCTGTCGCCGGGCGCGTGGCGCATCAGCATGAGGTCGCACGTGCCGAGAATGGCGGTCAGGATGTTGTTGAAATCGTGGGCGACTCCGCCGGCGAGCTGGCCGACCGCCTGCATCTTGGTGGCCTGGGCGATCTCCCGCCTGAGCCGGGCCTCCTCGCTATTGTCCTTGAGGCTGAGCAGGACGGCGGCGCTGCCGAGGCCGCGGGCGCCGGCCACGGTCATCGCCACCGGCTCCTCCGGGTTGGAGCGGAAGCGGACCGCGAGGTCGCCGGACAGAGCGCGGCCGCGGGCGAAGCGGCGGACCGAATCGGAGACGA
>Ga0196962_10000099_pt1 | contig 56077 bp, 50 predicted proteins | sample S3v_20metaG_FD_183186 | JGI IMG/M metagenome (GOLD analysis project Ga0196962, IMG submission 183186) | Soil microbial communities from Anza Borrego desert, Southern California, United States - S3+v_20 | ecosystem: Environmental > Terrestrial > Soil > Desert | place: USA: California | collected...
TTTGTTCGTGGGTCGAGCGGAGGACCTCGGCCTCCCCGTCGCCGCCGATCGAACCGCCGACGAAGACGGACGCGACCAACAGCCCCACGCCCACCAAGGTGGCGGTCGCCACCGGCAGCGCCCAGCGCGACTCCCACTCCAAGTTCTCTTCTTTGCCCTGCACGCGGGCCGTACGCTACAGGCGATGCCATCCACGCAACCCACCCACGTCGTCCCGCTCGAGGCCGGTGCCGGGCCCGAGAACCCGCCCTGCCCGGCGTGCGGGGAGCCGCTGTTCGGCTGGATCTCGCCGCGGCGCGGACTGAGCGGAGCGGTCAGCCGCTGCGAGAGCTGCGGTCTCGGCGTGGCCGGAGAGCCCGGCGAGCCGGATGACGCCCTGCGGGCGCTGGAGGCACTCGGCAAGCCTCCGCAGATCGCCGATCGTGCCTCCTTCGCCGCCTCGCTGGGCAGCGCCGGCTGGGCGGGCCTGGAGCCGAGCGCGAGGTACCTGTTCACGCTCGAGTCGGTGCGCCGGCTCGTCGCGCGCCGCGACCAAGTCGTGAAGTCGCGCCGCTGGGTTCCGGGGGCAAGCTTCCTCGCCACCTGGCAGACCCTGCTCAACAGCGTCACCTTCGGCCACAACGTGGCGCTGGGAGCGCTCGGCCGGGCCGAGGCCGCGCAGGCGCGCGAGCGCTGGCAGCGGCGGATCGACCTCCTCGCCAGCGTCGTGCTGGCTCTCCCGGCCTTCCTGGTCGCCGTCCCGGTGGAGCTCGCCGGCGTTCTCAGCGGCCGCGGCGCCGTCTACTCGCTGCGCCTCGAGCTGCTCTGACCGAAAGGGCGTCCCGGTAGGAGTGGGACGTCTTGCGCTTTTCGCCGCCGCGGCTCGGGCGACAGTCTCAAACGTCCCTCGAAAGTTAGGTGGAATCCCTGCCGGGACGACCCGCTAGGACAATCCTTCGCGGGCCTCGCGGACCAGGGTCACGGCCTCGGGAAAGAGCATGCGGATCGCGTCGCGGACCTGCATCGCCTGCTCGTCGGCGCTGCCGGTGAGGTCGAGGCGCCCGATCGAGGCGACCGTCATCTCCACCGCCAGCTTGATCGCGTTGTCGGCCCAGGCGACCCGCTGGGAGGACTGCATCTGCTCCGAGAGCTCCTCCATGCGGGCGCGGAACTCGTCGGGATCGCCGAAAAGGTTGAAGGGGTTGCCCTCCATGCCCCCATGTAAGCAAACCTGGGACATCGCGGGAACACAGTCCTGACGATCTGCGCGCCACCGGTGCGCCGCGCCGTCCTAGCGTCGGGCGCGTGCGAGGCCAAGGCGCAGAGAGGGGATCGGCGAGCGTCGAGCAGGCCGGGCTTGCCGCCCTCCTCGCCCTGCTGCTCCTGATCGCGATCGCCGCGGTCGCGGCAGGGGGCGAGATCGACGCAGGACGGGGCCTGGCCCGCACGCTCGGCAAACGGCTCGCCTGCGGCCCCCGCCTCCCCGACGCCTGTCGCCACCACCCTTTGGCGCCCGCCTACGGCTGGCCGCTGGCGCGGACGGTGCGAGCGCTCGCCCCGGCGCCCACGGCGCGTCCGGGACCCTCCGGCCTGCCACTGGCACCGGTCGACTTCCGGCGTTGCCGGCGCGAGAGCTGCGCGGTGGCCGCGGGCGCCCACCTGACCGCCTCCGGGCGCCGCACGACCGCCTTCACCGAGATCCTCGACCGCCGTCGCTCGCTCGGCTGGGTCGAGATCGCCTACTGGCTCTACCGCCCGACCCTCGGCTGGGAACGGCTGGTCCGCCGCGCCGGCCCGGCGCAGATCGCAGCCGCCGCAGGGGTCCGGGTGCTGTTCAGCGACGACCCCGCGCTCGTCCCGCTCGAGACCCTGCCGGGCCGCAACCACTACGAGTTCCCGCCCGGCGAACGCCCGCCCTGGCAGTGGCGGGTAGGTGGGGTCTATCCCGGGTGGTCCAGTTGATGAGGCGAGGCTCAGATGTCGTCAGGCACGGACGCAGGAGGCCGAATAGCAGCGCTATTCGGCCGACTGAGGACGCTGCATGGCGGCGTCTGAGGCAGCCTCGTCCTGGGCCTGGCGGATCAGGCCGCGCCAGTCGGTAGTCCGGAAGACGAGCAGCATCGCGGCGAAGCCGAGGACGACGGACCAGGCGGCCATCGCGATCTGGGTGCCGACCGAGAAGGAGAGCACGGCGGTGCGGGAGGGGCCGGTGAGGGTCGCGACCAGCAGCGCCTGCTGGGCGCCCGCGCCTCCGGGCGTGAACGGGACGATGTTGGCGATCGCCTGCACGCTCATCACCAGCAGCACGTTGGCGGCCGAGCCGCCGATCCCGAAGGCCTCGAGGAAGAACCAGAAGGCGGCGAAGCGGAAGAGCCAGCCGATCCCCTGCCAGGCGAATACCTCCCGCATGTACCGGCGCGGCTCGGTGAGGATCACGACGCCCTGGCGAACCCGCTCCCAGAAGCTCCGCACCCGGTGTGCGAGCAGGTAGATCGCGATCGCGATCGCCAGCAGCATCGCTCCGACCACGATCGCGAGGATCTGGGGGTTTTCGGCCCAGAAGGCGATCTCGAAGGCCGGCAGGTCGGGGATCCGCGGCAGCGGGGGCAAGAGGCCCTGGGTGATCGCGTAGGCGAGGACGAGGATGCCGATGCTGGTGTCGAACACGGTCTGCACCAGGAAGGAGGAGGTCACTGCGGGGTAGGAGGAGCCGGGGATCTGGCGTTTGACCAGGAAGACTTTGGTGACGTCGCCCGCGTGGGCAGGCAGGATCGCGTTGATTCCCGCCCCGGCCAGGTAGGCGGCGGCGAGCGGCAGGAAGGGCAAGCGCTGATCGGGATAGGCCGCTCGCAGGACGTTGCGCCAGGCCCAGGCACGGGAGAGCTGCATCGCCAGCAGGCAGAGCAGGGCGATCCCGAAGGCGGTCCACTCGATGTCCGAGAGGTGGCGGAAGAATTCCGTCGTGACGTTGAAGAAGTGCTCGAAGTTGTCTCCGAGAGAGGCGAGCGTCATCGCAGTTACACTAGCCCGCTCGTGCCGGAGACCGACACGCCTACGCCACCAGCGATGCCCCTACGCGACCCCGCCGACGAAGCGATGTGCGCGCGCGCTCGCGAGCGCTACACGGCTGATCGCAAGAGCCGCCTGCGCCGCCGTCGCAAACGCCACGCGCAGCTGCCGAACCTGATCATCATCGGCGGGCTGAAGTGCGGGACGACGAGCATCCACCACTACCTCGGCCTGCATCCCGAAATCCAGATGTCGAAGCCGAAGGAGCTCAACTTCTTCGCTCGGGAGCTGAACTGGGACCTCGGGCTCGACTGGTACGCGAGCCGCTTCGACGACCGCTTCGAGGTGCGCGGCGAGTCCTCGCCCCACTACACCAACCTGCCGCGCTTCGAGGGGGTGCCGGAGCGGATCAAGCAGCACTGTCCCGACGCGCGCCTGCTCTACATGGTGCGCGACCCGATCAAGCGCATCCTCTCCCACTGGGTGCACGCGACCGGCGCGGGCTACGAGACCGGCAACCTGGTCGAGGTGCTCTCCCAGCCCGACACCTCCTACATGAACCGCTCCAAGTACTGGCTGCAGCTGCAGCCCTACTTGGAGCGCTTCGACCGCGAGCAGATCGAGGTCATCACCCAGGAGGAGCTGCAGTCAGAACGCGAGGAGACGATGCGCAAGGCGTTCGCCTTCGCCGGCGTCGACGAGACCTTCACCTCGGAGCAGTTCGACCGCGAGTGGGAGAAGTCGAGCGCCAAGGAGGGCGACAAATACCAGCTGATGGAGAAGCTGGTGAAACTGCCCGGCCTGCGCTCGTTCGACCGCAACTTCGACCGCCTGCCGGAGTCGCTGCGCTGGCTGGTCGAGAAGGTCGTCCACGACCCGGACAAGCCGCCGGCGCCGAAGCCGAAGCTGCCCGACGACCTCTTCGAGACGATCCGCGGCCGCTTCGGCGAGGACGTCGCGGGGCTGCAGCGGTTCGCCGGCCGCGAGTTCGCCGGCTGGCACGACTACTCCTGACCCGGCGTTCGTCCTTTCCGGAGGTATTCCGCCGAAAGGACGAACGCTAGGCTCAAGCGGGTGAGGCGCCTCCTCCCCGACCCCGGCCCGACGACGGTCGACGGCCAGCTCGACGGCTACCGACCCAGGGAGCATCCGCACGAGCAGCGGCCGTTCGTGGCGATGAACTTCGCCGCCACGGTTGACGGACGAGCCACGATCGGCGGCGTCTCCGGCCCGATCGGCTCCACCACCGACACCGAGATGCTGGTCGGACTTCGCACCCGCTTCGACGCGGTGATGATCGGCGCGGGAACGATGCGGGCCGAGCGCTACGGCGAGATCGGCCGCCGGCTGATCGTGGTCGAAAGCGGGCCGGAGGGGCCCGTCGACCTGCCGGCGCTCCTGCGAGCGCTTCGCGACGAAGGCATCGAGGCGCTGCTCTGCGAGGGCGGGCCGAGGCTGTACGCCTCGCTGCAGGCGGCCGGCCTGGTCGACGAGCTGTTCCTGACGATCGCGCCGAAGCTGAGCGGCGGCGAGCACGCTCCGCGCATCGTCGAGGGGGAGCTGCCCGAGGTCGCCGAGCTGGAGCTGCTCTGGCTGCTCGAGCAGGATGGCGAGCTGTTCGCCCGCTACCGGAGCCGCTGAGTAGCCGCTAGCGTTGCGGGCGCAACCCGCGAGGAGAGGAACCGATGGATTTCACGCCGAGCCCCCAGGTCAGCGAGCTGCGCGAGCGCGTGCTCGACTTCATCGACAGCGAGATCTACCCGGTCGAGCGCGAGGCGATGGAGGCGCTCGACGAGGAGGTCGGGCCCGGCGTCCCCTACCCGAAGATCCTGGTCGAGATCCGCGAGAAGGCGAGGGGCGAGGGGCTCTGGAACCTGTTCATGCCCGACGAGCGCTTCGGACCGGGACTGAAGAACTGGGAGTACGGCCTGCTCTGCGAGGAGATGGGCCGCAGCCCGGTGGCGGCGTCGATGGCCTTCAACTGCGCCGCGCCGGACACCGGGAACTCGGAGATCCTCGCCGAGCACGGTACCGCCGAGCAGCGCGAACGCTGGCTCGAGCCTCTGCTAGAGGGCCGGATCCGCTCCTGCTTCTCGATGACCGAGCCCGAGGTCTCCGGCTCCGACCCGACCCTGCTGCAGGCCCGGGCCGAGCTCGACGGCGACGAGTGGGTGATCAACGGCCACAAGTGGTTCACCTCCGGCGCGGTCGGGGCTGAGCTGGCGATCGCGATGGTCGTCACCGATCCCGACGCCCCGCCCTACGCGCGCGCCTCGATGATCTGCGTGCCGACCGACGCGCCCGGCTTCGAGCTGGTGCGGCCGATCCCGGTGATGGGCCACGACAGGGGGCCCGGCCACTGCGAGATCCGCTACACCGACTGCCGGGTGCCGAAGGAGAGCCTGCTCGGCGAGCGCGGCGCCGGCTTCGCGATCGCCCAGGACCGGCTCGGGCCGGGGCGCATCCACCACTGCATGCGGGCGATCGGCACCGCCGAGCGCGCCCACGAGATGATGTGCCGCCGCGCCAACGAGCGCGTCGCCTTCGGCGGGCCGCTGGCGGACAAGCAGTTCGTGCAAGAGGCGATCGCCACCTCCAGGATGGAAATCGACCAGGCCCGGCTGCTCACCATCTTCGCCGCCTGGAAGATGGACACCGAGGGCAAGCGCGCCGCCCGCCAGCAGATCTCGGCGATCAAGATCGTCGCCGCCAACATGGTGATGGAGGTGCTCGACCGCGCGATCCAGATCCACGGCTCGCTGGGGATGACCGACGACACGCCGCTCGCGGCGCTCTGGCGCTTCAGCCGCATGCTGCGCCTCGCCGACGGCCCCGACGAGGTCCACAAGATGGTCCTCGCCCGCCGCGAGCTGAACCGCTGGGCGAAGCGCGACGAGGCCGCGGCGGCCGGCGAGCTGAACAGCAGGCACGCCCCGCGGATGGTCTAGCCGCCGGCGTCCCAGGTCCCGGCGCCGACTCCGCGCAGCTCCTCCTTCAGCACCTTGCCGGTCTCGGCCCGCGGCAGTTCTGGGACCACCTCGACATAGCGGGGGAGCATGAAGGCGGCCATGCGGTCCTGGCACCAGGCGCGCAGCTCGGCCGGGTCCACCGCTGCCCCGTCGACCGGGACGACCACGACCTTGACGTCCTCTTCGCCCAGCGGCGAGGGGACGCCGAGCGCGCATGCCTCGGCGACCGCGGGGTGGCCGGAGAGGACCGCCTCCAGCTCCCCGGAGGAGATGCTCTCGCCACGGCGGCGGATCGCGTGGCGGATCCGGTCGCCGAAGTACAAAAAGCCCTCCCCGTCGACTCGGCCGAGGTCGCCGCTGTGGAACCACCCGTCCGCGCTCGCGGGGGCGGAGTTCTCCGGATCGGCCGCGTAGGCGCCGGCGCGGAGGCCCGGCGCCCGGGACCGGCAGACGATCTCGCCGACCTCACCAGGAGCAGCTGGGTGGCCGTCCTCGCCCAGGACCGCGACCTCGAAGTCGGGGTTCGGTCTTCCGCAGGAGCCGGCGGGCGTCGTCTCCCCCGGCCAGGGCAGGGCCATGGGCTCGGCCTCGGTCATGCCGTAGACCTCGCGCACGCGCAGTCCGAACCTGGCCTCGAACTCGGCGACGAAGTCCGGCGGCATCGTCGCGCTCATCCCGGCGCGCAACGAGTTGCGGGCGTCGTCCTCGCGCGGCGGCTGCGCGAGGAGGAGGCGGTAGAGGTTTGGAAAGCCGACCACGAGCGTCGACCCGGCATCGGCAACCTGGTCCCAGAAGCGCGAGCGCGAGAAGGTCGGGTAGAGAGCGATCGCCCCGCCGCCGACCACGCTCGGCAGCACGATGTCGACCTGGCCGGCGACGTGGAAGAGCGGCAGCTGGGCGTGGAAGACGTCTTCCGCCGTCATCTCGAAGGACCAGGCGATCCAGCCCGCGCCGCGGCAGAGCTGGCTGTGGCTCAACTCCACAGCTTTCGAGCGACCGGTGGTACCCGAGGTGTACATCAGCTCGGCCAGATCTCCATGCCGCGGCGCCGCTGGCGCGACCGGCTCCAGGGCGGCGATCTCGCTCCAATCTGCGATCACCCGGGGCTGCGGGTCGGCGAGATCGGGCAGATCGCCCTCCCCCTCGGCATCGGTGACGAGCAGCTCCGCCCCAGAGCGCCGGATCATGTCTGCAAGGGGTTGGCCGCGATGGGCACGGTTCAGCGGCACGTAGACGGCTCCGGCGGTCAGGGTCCCGAGCCAGGCCCAGAGCGCCTCGGGGCGGTTGGGCAGGAACCCGGCGACGCGTGGCCGCCCCCCCTCCCGGTCCAGCTTGGCAACCCAGGCCGCGAAACGGCGGATCTCCTCCCACGCCTCCCGATAGCTCCAGCGCTCTCCCTCCCAGAGCAGGAACGGCGCCGCGGGCGTACGCTCGGCCCGCGCCGCGAACAGCGCCGGGACGGTGGCCCGCTCGGCGGGGACCAGGTCCAGCAACGGGTTGCGCGGCTCCCCCGCCACGGGCGACGCCGAGCCCTTGGAGCTCACGCGGTCGCAACCCCCTCCAACTGGGACTCGACCGCCGCGCAGAGCTCGCGCGCCCACTGCAGGGCGGCCGACGTGCCGTCCTCGCGGTGCCAGGCGAAGGAAACGGGCGTCGCCGACACCCGGCCCGCGGCGACGGCGGCGAAATCGGTGCCCGGGGCATCCTCGAAGGGCGGGGGCGGCCCGCCGCGCTCGCCGTAGCTGAACAACCCGGGGACGCCGTCGCGCTCGCCGGCGAAGACCGAGCCGGGCTCGTAGAAGCGGCGGCCGAGCCGGGTCACCTCGACCCGGCGCTCGCGCAGCGTCGCCGGCAGGTTGACGTTGACCACCGTCCGCTCGGGCGCCGGGCGGGCGAGCATCTCGGCCGCGAACAGCGCGGCGATCGCCGCCGTGGTCTCGTAGACCGGCGTGGTCTGGTCGAAGGAGCTGAGGATGTGGAAGTCCTGGTCGAAGTGCTGCTGCGAGACGGCCAAGCCCACGGCTCCCAGCAAGGCCCCCTCGACCGCGGCCCCGACCGTGCCCGAGCTGAGCATGTCGTCGCCGAGGTTGGGACCGTGGTTGATGCCGGAGACGACCAGCTTCGCCCCCGGGGCGGTCTCCCCGAGCAGCGCCAGCCGCACGCAGTCGACCGGGGTCCCGCTGCAGGAGAAGTGAGGGATGCCCTCGACCTCGGGAAGCGGGTCGAGGGCGACCGGGAGGCCGAAGGAGGCGGCGCGGCTGACGCCGCTGCGGTTCTCGGCCGGGGCGAGCACCGCGGCAGGCAGCTCGGCTGCGGCGAGCGCCCGGGTCAGCGTGTGCAAGCCCTCGGCCGCGATCCCGTCGTCGTTGGTGACGACGACGTGCGGGGAGCTCATCCCAGGCCTGGGCGATCCGGCAGCCAAGCGGTCGCCGCCGGCAGGCTGCGCGGCTCGCCGAAGACGATCCACTCGGCCGCTACCCGGCCAACCGAGCTTGAAGTGAGTCCCTGCCCGCCGAATCCACCGCTGGCGATCACGCTCGGGTCGGCCTCGTAAGGTCCGACCACGAACTCGCCGTCGGTGCTGACCGGGTAGAGCCCCGGCCAGCCGGGCTTGAAATCGAGGCCGTCGACCTGCAGGCGGCTGCTGACCTGGCGCGCAACCGGCTCGCGCGTCTCCCAGGAGACCGACGCCTCGTAGGTCTCCGGATCGGCCGAGCCGCTCTCGACCGAGTAGGTGTGCATGCCGGCGATCATCCGGCCCTCGCCGTTCTGCCGGAAGTAGGCGGCCCGCTCCTCGCCGGGAATGTATTCCTGGACCATCGGCACGGTGTAATCCACCGCCGCGGGCAGATCGACTTCGATCACCTCCTGCGCCTGGTTGACCAACGGCAGCGGGTGCCCGAGCAGCTCCCCGACCGCCGCCGCCCACGGACCGGCGGCGTTGACGACGACATCCGCCTCGATCGGGTCCCCCTCGGTTTGCAGACGATGGCGACCGTTCGCCCGCTCGCAGCCAACTACCTGTATGCCCTGAAGAACGTTGGCGCCCGCCGCCTGGGCCCGTTCGGCGAACACGCCGCAGAGCTGCCTCCCGTCCATGCGCCCGTCGCTGGGGCTGTAGATCGCGCCCAGGAGGTCGTCGGTGCGGAGGTGGGGAACCACCTCCCGCAGGCGCTCTGCGTCGATTATCTCCGCGGGCTCCACGCCCAGCTCTCGCTGCAGCGCGACGACGTCTTCGAACATCGCGAGATGAGCCTCGCTCCTGGCAAGGCGGAGGTAGCCGATTCGCTCCAGGGGCAGCCCGTTCTCGCGCTCGAACCGTTCGAGCAGCTCACGGGTTCGAACCCTTACCTCGACCTGCAGCGGCTCGGTACTGCAGATGTTGAAAATGCCCGCCGATCGGCTGGAGGATCCGGAGGCGAGGCGATCTCGCTCTATCACCGTTACCTCGCAGCCGAGCTCAGCAGCAGCCAAACCGGTACTAAGCCCGGCGACGCCGCCGCCGATTACGGCAACGGACGGATGTGACATGAAGCCTCCCTAGTGAATGCGGGTTGAGAGAAGGTCACGAATGCTGATTCGCACACCCTCTTCACTTCCCCACATACGATAAGCCCCAAGAGCTCCGGTGCCGCGGCTGAACCGGCCGAGGCGCGGGAAGAACTCGACTGGGTCCAGGCACTCCGGCGCCATCACACCGACTTCATCGGGCCCGGCCTCGAGCATCAACATGGCCCCGGCGGCCGCGCCGATGGCGGTCGACTCGTCGACGCTGGTGCTGCCGGCGGAGGCAAAGCGAACACCCTCTTCGCCGGACCAGACGTCGACGACAAGGCCTCCCCCCAGGTGTGTGGTCTGCGCGCGGGTCTCCAGATAGCGCTGGTACAGCTCCGAGGCGAGAGCCGGGACCGCCACCTCCGAGCCGTTCACCGCGAGGCGCGCGCTCTCGCCGTCGGACGCTCCCAGACGCGCGAGCGCCCAGCCGATCACCAGGCTGTCCTCGGGAACGACACCGCCGAAGCTGCGGACCGTCTCGATGCCGAGGAAGCGAGGCAGGGTGATCGGCTCGGGGTGGGAGAGGCCGATCACGAGTCGCTCGCCGAGCGGCGCCGGGAACTCCACCGTGCGCAGTTCCAAGTCCTCCCAGGCGGGAACAGGGCCGCGGCGGCCGTCCGGCCCCACCGGGGCCGAGATCTCCCAGAAGCGCCGCAGGGTGGCGTCGGTCACGTCGCGGACGTCGACCGTCCACGAGAGGCTGACTTCGTCGGCAGCCCCCAGCCAGTCGCGTGCCGTGCGCACCAGCACGTTGGTTATTCCGGGCGCACAGCCCATCCCGATCAGCGCCCTGATCCCAGCTGCCTGCGCGCGCTCGTCGCGCTCCAGCATCGCCACGGTTGCGTTGACGTCGTCGCAGGCGTCGAGGTAGTCGCAACCCACCTCGATGCAGGCGTCGAGCACCGTCGGCGCGGTGCGGGAGTAGGGGGCCGCACAGTTCACAACCAGCGCGGCGTCCAGGGCAAGCTCCCTGAGCCGGCTCGGTTCGGAGAGCGGGTTCAGCTCAACGGTCCGAACCCCGAGTCGCTCGCAGGCCCCGAGCTCGTTCTCGTCCCAGGAGTGGTCCGCTGCAACCCACCTCGTCAGCGCTTCAGCCCTTGCGGCGACCCCCATCATCGCCTGCGCGTGAGCGCTTCCCGCGCCGACGACCAAAACCTCGCGTCCAGACAAACAAGCTCCTAGCTTCTAACGAACGTTAATAAGCTAGGCCGGTTAGTACCCTCCTGTCAAGGGCCCCCAAACCTTTGGACGCGAGAATCGGATGCCGCGGAACTGCCGGTCAGGCAGAGGCGCCGATCATGCGGCTGACCAGTTTCCAGCTGCGGTCGGCGACCTGACGAACCTCGAGGGGGCCTTTGGGGTCGTACCAGCCGACTACCCGGTCGCACATCGCGGCAATCGCAAATGCGGCGATGCGCGCGTCCCAGTTCGCGCTCCTCGGCACCGAGAGGTTGATCAGAGCAGTGAGCAGCTCGACGTAGCTGCGCTGTACCCCGACGACTCGGCGGTAGACGACCGGGGGCAGGAGTTTCTTCAGATTCGGGGCGTTGAGCAGGGCGTCGTTTGCCTGCGAGAGCCGGCGGTAGTCGAGCTGCCAGGCGACGTGCCGGCAGACGATCTCTTTCAGCCAGCGACCGACCGGCTCCTCCCCCAGAGGCCCCAGCAGGCTCCAGAAGAAGCGGCCCATGATGTGTTCCATCGCCGCCGCCAAGACGTCCTCCTTGGAGGAGTAGTGGTTGTAGATCGCCGGCGCCTTGATCCCGACGGCAGCGGCGATGTCTCGCATCGTGCACGCCTCGAAGCCGCGCTCTGCGAAGAGCGTTATCGCGGTGTCGAGGATGCGGCGCTTGGTCTCGCCCCCTTTTCCCTCGGGCTCGGGAAGGTCGCCCATCGGGAGACCGGACTCGATGATCTTCAAGCGCTCCGCGCGTGCGATCGCGACGATTTCCGTCTGCTTCTGCGTCAGCTTCGCCCCCATCTCGACTACCAGGTTCGTGGCTTGCTGCGGTCGCTTGCCACCTCGGTCAACCGGCCGAAATTCGCTTCCCCCGCGCGCTTCCGTGCCAGGCTGAGAAAGGTTCTCAGATGGTTGTCGTAGAAGTCGTCGCCGTCGACCGGGGTCATCGTCCCCCGCAGAATCGGCGTCGCCATCACAGCCCAGGTCGCCTCCCGCATCGCCGCGACGAACTCCATCAGCTCTACGGTTGCGAGCTGCGCCTCGCTGGTGTCGGCGTCGTAGGCGCGGACCAGAGCCCCGCGCTCCTCGGAGCCCAGTCCGGCCGTCGCGCAGAACGAGCCCAGCTCGAAGCAGGCCCAGCCGCGCCCGGCATAGTCCCAGTCGACCAGCTGCAGGCGCGATCCCGAGAGGATGAAGTTCTCCGTCCAGGGATCGTTGTGGCAGAAGACCGTCGGCAGCTCGGCGGCGTCGACGAGGGCCTCGATCTTCCACGCCTGCTCGAACAGGTCCTCGAGCTCGGTCGGGATCTCGGTTCCGTCCTCGCGTGCCAGGCGCGACCAGAGCCGGATGTCCTCGAAAGGGGAGTAGACCGGCAGCGCGCTGGGCAGCGCGTGCAGCTGGCGCAGGGTGGAACCGACCGTCTCCAGCACCCCGGGCGCGCGCAGCGTCCCCCCGCCAAGCGTCGGCCCCTCGACGAACCGGGAAAGGACGTGGCCCTCGGGCAGCCGCGCCGCGAGCGGCTCGGGGGCAAGGCCGGCAGCCGCGGCCTCGCGCTGGGCCCGGTGAGCGGCGACCCGATCGACCGCGAAGCGCTCGCTCTGCGCGTTGGCGATTCGCAGCGCGTACTTGGCCGCGGGCGTGCGAACCACGAAGTTGCGATTGCTGGCCCCTCCGACCAGGTTGGAGATCTCCAAGTCGCCGCCCGGGAAGAGAGCGGGTTCCCAGTCGCGCAAGACCGACTCGATCTCCCCGCGGCTCTCGACATCGACGTCGGGGGCGAACGTGACCGCCGGCGCGCCCTGCCCCCACGGCCGGGCCAGTGTCTCAGCGCCCGACGGCATCGTGCTCCTCCACCGTGATCGCGACGTGCTGCAGCTCGGTGTGCTCCTCGATCGCGTGAATCGAGAGGTCGCGCCCGATGCCCGACTGCTTGAAGCCTCCGAAGGGCATCTCGTGGATGCTCGGGCCGTGGGCGTTGATCCAGACGCTGCCCGCCTGGATCTCGGCTGCCACCCGCATCGCCCGGTCGATGTTCGAGGACCAGACCGACGCCGTCAGGCCGTACTCGACCCCGTTGGCCATCTCGATCGCCTCGCGCTCGTCCTCGTAGGAGAGGACCGGGATCACGGGGCCGAAGACCTCTTGCTGGACTATCTCCTCACCCTGCGCGCAACCGACGAGGACGGTCGGGTGGTAGTAGGCCCCAGGCCCGTCCTCGACCTTGCCGCCGGTGAGAACCTCGGCGCCGCCCGCGGCCGCTCGCTCGACGAAGCCGTGAACGCGGTCGCGGTGGGCACGGGAGATCAGCGAGCCGAGCGCGGCGTCGGGGTGCTCGTAGGGGTCCTGCGGTTCGATCGCGCTCGCGGCCTGCGCCAGCGCTGCGCTGAGCTCCTCGTGCCGAGCGGCGCTGACGTACAAGCGGGCGGCGGCGGTGCAGTTCTGCCCGGCGTTGTCGAAGGCGGCGACGCCGAGGGCGTCGACCACGCGGCCGAGGTCGGCGTCGTCGAAAACGATCGCCGGCGCTTTCCCGCCGAGCTCGAAATGGACCCGCTTGAGGGTGCGCGACGCCAGCTCCATCACCCTCCTCCCGGTCGACGTGCCGCCGGTCAGCGAGACCATGCCGACCTCGGGGTGCGCCGCCAGCGCTTCGCCGGTCGGGGCGCCGCCGGTGATCACGTTGAGCACGCCGGGAGGCAGCACCTCGGCGGCCAGCTGGCCAAACCGCATCGTGCTCAGCGGGGTCTCGGGCGAGGGCTTGAGGACGACCGTGTTGCCGGCCATCAGCGCCGGCGTGATCTTCCAGGCCGCCACCCCCATCGGGTAGTTCCAAGGCGCCAACGCGGCGACCACGCCGATCGGCTGGCGGCGCACGAAGCTGGTCACGCCAGGCTGGTATTCGCCCGCCGCGGCGGCGGTCATCGCTCGGCCCACCCCAGCGTAGAGTCGGAACTTCTCGGCGGCGCTGCGCAGCTCCTTTCGCGCCGCCCCCAGCGGCTTGCCGACATCGAGCGACTCCAGCTCGGCCAGCTCCTCGAGCCGCTCGTCGATCAGCGCCCCGAGCGCGAGCATCACCGCTGCCCGCTCCTTGGGCACGGTCCGGCGCCAGCCGTCGAAGGCGGCCGTCGCTGCCGCAACCGCTTCCGCGGCGCCATCGGCCCCGGCCTCGGGAACCGCGGCGACGAGCTCTCCGGTCGCCGGGTTGACGACGTCGATTCGCTTCTCGGGTTCGGGGTCCCAGGGCTTCCCCGCGACGGTGCCGCGCAGAGTCGTGGGGTCGACCGAGCTGCGGCTGCTCACGGAACGCCCCAAAGCTCGTGGTATGCGGCGACGTAGTCGATCGGCGCCCGGTAGCCCTCGCCCCTGGGCGGCAGGTTGTGGTCGAGGTCGCAGACCTGCTCGCCGATCCCGCTGTCGCCGCGTTCAGGATCCTGACCGGCGAAGATCCGGGCCAGGCTCGTCATCGCCTCGTACCCTTCCCAGCCGGTCGGGGTGCCGGTGCAGGCCTCCATCCCGGCCCGGTCGTAGATCAGTTCTATGCCCTGCTTGGACCCCTCGCCGCCCATCACCTCGATCTCGTCGAGGCGGCCGGAGGCGCGCAGGGCCGCAGCCCCTCCTCCCCCGGTCATCACCGCGTCGTAGGCGGCGATGAACGAGTTCGCCTCCGGGTGCTGATTGAGCGACTGTTCGATCTTCTGCTGCAGGGGCGGGCCGAATTCGGAGCCGACGAACTCGACCGTGTCGACGATCTCGCAGGTCTCGCACTTGGCGAACTCCTCGGTGACGCCGGGGTCGTAGGTGACCCGGGTCGAGTAGAGATCGGTCTGGGCGGTGACGATCGTCTTCGCCTCGCCTTTCGTCTTGGCGATCACCCACTTGGCCTGGGTGCCGCCGAAGCCGTGGGACAGGTACTCGACGAAGTCGCGGTGATCCGCGTAGCGGATCACGTGGTTCAACAGGGGCGGTTCGCACTCCTGGGACTGGATCCCCACGACGGCCACGCCCGAGGCTTTGGCCTGCTGCAACGCCGACTTGATCGGGGGACAGTCGACGTAGATCAGGACGATGCCGTCCGCACCGTCGGTCACAGCCTGTTCTATCCCGGCGATCTGGCGGTTCGAGTCGAACCTGCCGTCGAAGACGCTGACGTCCCAGCCCAGGGTGGCGCCGGCCTCTTCCATCGCCGCCGAGGCGTTGATCGCCGCCTCGATCGACTGGCCCGTCGAGATCACCCAGACGTTCTTCCCCGTCGGAGGGGTCACCGGGCCACCGCTCGGCCTCTGGTAAGTCCCCTCGTAGAGGGCATCCAGCTCGCGCTGATACTTGGCGACGTCCGCGCTGCTTGCCTTCTCGTCGCTCCCCTCTTCCCCGTCGCCGCCACAGGCGACGAGCACCGTCGCCGCGAACGCAACCAGGGCCAACCCGCCGATACTCCGCCTCAACGCACCGCTCATCGTCTTCCCTCTCCTTTCACTTCATACCTCCTGTCGACGGCCCAGCCGCACGGCCAGAGCGACGCCGACTATCAGTGCCACACCATTGACGTAGTTGCTCACGTACTCGGGCGAGCCGGCGAGGTTCAGGCCGTTGTTGAGTACAGCGAGAAAGAAGATCGCCACCAGGGTTCCGGCCACGTTGTAGCGGCCGGGCTTGATCGCGGCGGCACTGAGAAAGGCGGCGGCGAGCGCCGGCAGGGTGAAGGTCTCCCCCACCTTGGGATCGGCGCTTCCCGCCCGCGCGACCTGGAGGATCCCGGCGGCGCCGCAGAGCGCCCCGGAGATGAGGAAGGTCATCCCCAGGGTCAGCTTGGTACGGATCCCGACCAGGCGCGCCGCCTCGCGATTCGAGCCGAAGGCGTACAGGTAGCGACCGTACGGGGTGTGCTCGAGCAAGTAGTAGACAGCGAGCGCAACCAAGGCCAGCACGTAGGCGATCTTGGGCACGCCGAGCCAGTTGCTGGACCCAAATTCGCTGAAGCCGAGCGGGATGTCGCCGGTGACCGAGATGCCACCCGTCTTCTGGTTGACGACACCGGCGAGGACGATCGAGACGCCCAGGGTGGTGATCACGGCGTTGACGCCGACGCGGGTGATCAGCAGCGCGTTGACACACCCGACCAAGAGACCGAGGCCGATCCCCAGCGCGATCGCGAGCGGCACGGCGGTGCCGCCGGCCAAGGCGGTGGCGACGAAGACCGAGGAGAGCCCCGCGATCGCGCCGACGGATAGGTCGAACTCGTAACAGACGAGTGGCACCAGCGCCGCCAACGCGACGATCGCGATCACCGAGTTGCTGCTGACCAGGGTGCGCAGATTGGCGGCCGAGGTGAAGGTCTCACCGGTCTCCGGCCAGAGACTGAAGAAGAGCGCAGCGACGAGGAGGAGCCCGAGAAAGGCATAGGCCTCGAGGTAATGACGAAGCGGCCGCTGCAGGGTCATGCCGCCGCCTTCGCGTTGGCGACCTTGGCGATTCCCTCGGCCTCGAGGTCGGCGGCGGAGAGCTCCGCCGCAACGACGCCTTTGCGCAAGACGATCACTCGGTCGCAGATCCGTGCCAGCTCCTCGAACTCCGACGAGACGACCAATGCCGCAGCGCCGGCAGCGACGGCCTGGTGAATCAGCTCGTAGATCTCGGCGCGGGCGGCGACGTCGACCCCCTGCGTGGGCTCGTCGAGCAGGAGGATGCGGGGACGCCGGCGCAGCCAGCGAGCAAGGACCACCTTCTGCTGGTTGCCGCCCGAGAGGGAGCGCAGGGGCGCGGCGACCGCCTCGGCGGTGATCAGGAACGAATCGAACAGGCCCAGCGCATCGCGGTGCTCCCGGCGGCGATTGAGCAGCCCTCGGTGCCAGTAGTCGGGGACGACGGTAAGCGAGAGGTTCTCGCCCACGCTGAGATCCGGGAAGGAGGCGTCGCGCTGACGGTCCTCCGGCACGTAGGCCAAGCCAGCGGCCATCGCATCTGCCGGCGAGTCGATGCGGTGCAGCTCGCCGCCGATCCGAACCTCGCCGGCTTGCAACGGCAGGACTCCGAACAGGGCCCTGAGCAAGGTCGAGCGACCGGACCCGATCAGCCCGGCGATCCCGACGATCTCGCCCGCGCACACCTCCAGGTCGACCGGTCCCAGCGTTCCGGCGGCAAGCCCGCGGCCACGAAGCAGCGTGCTGCCTTCCGGCCGACCACGGAGGCGCTCGATCTGCTCGACCGTGCGACCCATCATCAGCTCGACCAAGGCGTCGTGATCGAGCTGGCGCGGCTCGACCTCGCCGACGACGCGTCCGTCGCGGAGGAGGGTTGCGCGGTCGGCGACCGCGTAGACCTCCTCGAGGCGGTGGGTCACATAGACGATGGCCTGGCCGGCGGCGGCGTAGCGACGCAGGGCGTCGAGGAGGAGCGTGACCTCCGGAGCGGGGAGCGAAGCGGTCGGCTCGTCGAGCAGGAGCACGCCCTCAGCGGCACCGTCCTGGTCCTGGAGCGCGCGGGCGATCGCGACCATCGTCTGCGTCGCGGGGCCGAGACGACCGAGCTCGGTGCCGGGGTCGGCGTCGATCTCGAAGCGCGCGAGCACCGCCGCGGCCCTTCTCCGCGCCTGCCGCCACTCGACCCGGCCCCCGACGCCGGTATCGAAGCCGCGCCCGATCGCAAGGTTCTCCGTAACCGTCAGATCGGGAAAGGTCGAGCGCTGTTGATGGACGAAGTGCAGGCCGGCTTCGCGCGCTCGGGCCGGAGAGATGGCGCACAGGTTCTGGCGCACGCCCCGAACCTCCAGCTCGCCGGCGTCGGCGGGCTCAACGCCGGCGATCGCCTTGATCAGCGTCGACTTTCCGGAGCCGTTGCCTCCCAGCAGCGCGTGGACACAGCCTCGCTCCACTCGCAGGGAAACGCCGTCGAGTGCCTGCGTCGCCCCAAACGCCTTCGACGCGCCCCTGACTTCGAGGACCGGCACGGCCCCCGTACGACCAGCTCGATGGTCGGCCTCATCGCTCATCCCAGCGTTAGGTTAACGGCCGTTAATAGACCTGGAAAGGGGAAATACGCCCCCCCGGGCGATGGTCCCCGGATGAAATTCACCGACCCCTGCACGCCAGCCAGCCTAGACGAGTCAGCGGAAATCATTAACTCAGGCTGATCTCGACTTTTCGGACACGTGCGTTCGCAAACCGGTGTCACTGAGGGGCCTTGGAGCGCATAAAAAAGGCCGGGGCTGAGCCCGGCCTTTTTCACACCCTTGCGAAACGGATTTGCGGCCTGCTAGCCCTTTGGCTCTGCAAGGTGTCGCGTGAGGATCGGCCCCAGAAGTTCTTCGCAGCGCGGCGTCAGGTTCTTCAGGCACTCTTTGAACACGGTGCCCGACATGAGACTCGAGTTCGGGGTTTCCGCCGCCGCCTGATCCCGCACCGCATAGATCGCTTCGCACTCTGCCTCGGTCAGGACCTCGGTGCACTCATCGGTTTCAAGCGCTGCGTGGCTACCGCCCGTGGGCTTCTCGGCGGCGTCGGTCAGGGCCTCGCAGGTGGCTGCCTCCAGGGTCGCAGGACAATGCTTTGCCGTCCGCTTGGGATCGACCGGCCCGCCGCTCGGCAGCCCGCGGGCCCCGGCCCCGTCTCCTTCCATGGATCTGCTCCGAGCGCCCTCGTCGGCGTCCTGGTCGCCCCTCGCCAGAGTCGCATCATTCACCGGAACGCCCGTCTCGGGTTGCTCGCCTCCCGTCTCGGCACTCCCGCTCTCCGGCTTGGCGCCCACCCCGGAAGACTCGTTGGCCGCGTCCGACCTCGGCCTGTCCTGCGAGCCACAACCAGCAGCCGCGACGCCTAGAACGAAGACGACCAAATACAGCAAGGGGCGAGGCGTGTGGAAGAAGGGGCCGGGCTTGCGCCCGGCCCCTCTGTGCTCTTGCTTCAACAACTATGAGGTAGTCGGACAGACAACGGTCATCGCCCAGTCGTGAGCGATGAGATTGCCTTCGTCGTTCCAAGCGACCACGAGAACCGTGTTGGGACTTCCTCCTTCGAATGCCTCGAAGATGGCGGGTTCGCCGCTGCCCGAGCTCTGGTCATAAGAGGTCGTCGTGTACGAGCACTGGCTTACGTCACGAGGAAATTCGACGGCGCAAACGAGGAAGCAGCCTCCGGATTTGATCCCCGGGTCACTGGCATTGATGATTTCAGGACCGCCGACCTCCTGGAACGCTACGCCGTAGACATTCGCGGCCTTAACCGCGTTCAGGGAGCCTTGCGCGATGTCGGTGCCGGTCAGGCTGCCGTCCGCCACTTTCGCGCCCGTTACCGCGTTATCGGCGAGCTTTTCGTTCGTCACGGCGTCTTTGCCGAGTTTCGAAGCGTCGACCGCGCTGGCAGCAAGCTTTTCGCTGGTTACAGCGCTCGCGCCGAGCTTGCTGGTTCCAACGGCCCCGTTCTTGATTTTCGCCGCAGTCACGGCTTCTTTCTTGATCTTTGCAGCCGTCACCGCATTGCTCTTCAGCTGTTTGGTGCCGACGCTGTTTTTCGCTAGCTGCGTCGCAGCGAACGCGGCGCCGCCGCCGAGGATGAGAAAAACGGCGATCGACGACATCACGTTGGCGTACGTGAGCCGTTTGCGAATCTGCTTCAAGAGAGCTCTCCTTAGTCGGGGATGGGACAAGAACCTTTCAGCGGGCAAGGAAGCTGTCAAGCCGGGCGGACGACCTGATCAACCGCTGCGCCGCTCCGCCTCGTCCGCGGCCTCGGCGAGGCGCTCGACCAGGCGGGCGAACTCCTGGATGCCCTCGCTGACCTTGCCATAGCCGCCGGCGGCGTAGCGGGCGTAGACGCCCTCGAGAATGATCGCCAGCTTCCAGTAACCGAGGGCGACGAAGAAGTCGAGCTCGGAGAGATCGCGACCGGAGCGCTCGGCGTAGCGGCCGATCACCTCCTCGCGCGTCGGGAAACCCGGCGCCAGGTTGGCCGGCTGCCCCAGCGCGGTCAGCTCCTCGCCGCGCTCGGGCCAGTAGACCATCAGCAGGCCGACGTCGGCGAGCGGGTCGCCAAGGGTGCAGAGCTCCCAGTCGACCACCGCCGCGACCTCCCCGGAGGGGGCGAGGATCATGTTGTCGAGCCGGTAGTCGCCGTGCACGAGCGTTGCCGGGCCCTGCTCGGGGATGCGGGCCGCGAGGCGGTCGTGGACGGAGTCGATCGCCGGCAGCTCGCGGGTCTTCGACTTCTCCCACTGCCCCTGCCAGCGGTGCAGCTGGCGGGCCACGTAATCCTCCTTGCGCCCGAGGTCGCCGAGCCCGACCGCATCGGGATCGACGGCGTGGATCGCGGTCAACGTGTCGGCGACGCGCTCGCCGATCGCCCGCCGGTCCGCCTGGTCTGGAAAGGCCTCGGCCTCCGCCAGGCCACGCAGGATCGGGCCCTCGACGAACTCCATCACGTAGAAGGGGGCGCCGTTCACCGACTCGTCCTCGCAGAGCCCGACCACGGGCGCGACCGGCACGTCGGTGGGCCCGAGCGCCGAGACCACCTTGTGCTCGCGGGCCATGTCGTGGGCGGAGCCGAGGCGCTTGCCGAGCGGAGGACGGCGCAGGGCCCAGCGGTTGCCGCCGGCGTCGTCGACCCGGTAGGTCAGGTTCGAGTGGCCGCCGGCGATCCGCTCGAAACGCAGCGGCGGGCCGGCCTTGGGGACGTTGAGGGCAAACCAGGCTTCGACCCCGTCCGGGTCGATGCCGTCCGGCGCGCCGGCGGGACCGCTCTCGCTGCCCGTATCCTCGTCCTTCATAGGGGCGCAAGCATATTCACGACAGGATCGCCGGCTGAGTCCATCGCTTGCCAACCGGCTGCGGATCGGTTTCGCGATCGGTTTCGCGGTGCTGACCGCGATGGCGGTTATCGGTGTCGGCCGCTTCATCCAGCAGCGGCAGGACTTCGAGGACGCGATCGCCCGCTCCTACCAGGTGGAGATGCAGGCCCGGGAGCAGCTGGCGAGCGGAGCCGGCGGAAAAGGCGCACGCGCCACAGCGATCCGCGAGGACGAAAGGCGAACGGGACTGCGCGAGGAGATCTCGGCCGACACCCGCGACACCGCCTTGCTCGTCGCCGCCGGCCTGATCGCCGGCCTGACCGGGGCGCTGCTCCTGTTCAGCGGCTTGATCAGCTCGATGCGGCGGCCGTTGGAGGAGCTGGTCGAGGCAGCGGGCCAGCTCGCCGGCGGCGACCGCAGCGCCCGGGTCCAGATCGGCGGCCTCTCCGAGACCGCGACGCTCGGCGCCGCCTTCAACGAGATGGCCGACGAGTTGGAGCGGGAAGCGAGCCAACGCGACCAGCTCGACCGGCTCAAAGACGAGTTCGTGCTCACCGCCTCCCACGAGCTGCGCAGTCCGCTCACCTCGGTCCAAGGGTTCGCCGAGCTGCTGATGTTGGACCGTGACTCGCTCACGCCGAAGCAGGTCGAGACGGTCGAGATCATCCTCGACAACTGCCGCCACCTGGTCCGCCTGCTCAACGACCTGCTCGACCTCGCCCGCAGCGATGCCGGCCGGCTGGGGATCACGCCGCAGCCGACCGAGGTGGCGCCGCTGATCGAGGACGTCGTGCGGACGATGCGAGCCCAAACCGAGAGCGCGAGCCAAATCCTCACCCAGCAGATCGAGCCTGACCTGCCGCTGATCTACGTCGAGCCAGACCGGATACGGCAAATACTGGTTAATTTGCTTACCAATGCGCATGAGTACTCGCCCGAAGGGGCGTCTATCGGGGTCATGGCACGAGCAGTCGGTGACGAAGTGGAGATTGCCGTGACCGATAACGGACCGGGCATCCCCGAGAGTCAGCTGGAACACATCTTCGAACGCTTCGTGCGCGGCGACGCGGGCTTGACGCAGCGGGTCGGCGGCACCGGCCTCGGCCTGGCGATCTCGAAATCCCTGATCGAGCTGCACGGCGGCGCGATCGCCGCCGCATCGACGCCTGGGGTCGGTTCCACGTTCAGCATCCGCCTGCCGGCGACCGGCCGCGCGGCAAGCGCCGCGCCCGGCCCCAACGCCGCAGAGGCGAGCAGATGACCAGGGTGCTCGTCGCCGACGACTCGGAGACGATCCTGCTGCTGATGCGGACGCGCCTGGAGATGGCCGGCTACGAGGTCGACACCGCCGCCGATGGACAAGAGGTGGTCGACCGCTGGCATCACGACGATCCGGCCCAGCTCCCCGACATCCTCCTGCTCGACGCGATGATGCCGCGCAAGTCGGGGCTCGACGCCCTGCGCGAGCTCCGCGAGATGGGCGTCGAGACCCCCGTCCTGATCGTCAGCGCCCACCAGGACGCGACCGACGCCAACGCTCCCAGCGAGCTCGAAGTGAGCGGCTACCTGAACAAGCCGATCGACTTCGACGACCTGCTCGAGCGGGTCGTCCAGCTGACCAGCGACCGCGTCTAACGGGGATCGGCGAAACCCGCCATCCAGTCGCCAAGAGGGGGCGGGGGCCGGTGGGGTCCCCTCACTTGCCTGACTGGCTGTATCGCCGCCTGCCGTCCGACGTCCTTCCTCGGCCAGCGGCACAAAACGTTCGGGGACCCCACCGGCCCCCGCCCCTCCCAAAGCTGAGTTGCCGAGAGCTCCTTCTCGGACCGGCCGGTGGCGATCCAGCCAGTCAGGCAAGTGAGGAGGGGCAGCCGACAGCCACCCGCCCCAACCCCGCTCAGCTCTTCGCTATCTCGAGCCGGATCTCCTTGCCTTTGAGCTTGGTGCCGTCGAGGAACTCGACCGCCTGCTCGGCTTGATCCGGTGCGACCTCGACGAAGGAGAAGCGGTGCAGGACGCGGACGTCGTGGATCGCCTCCTCGGGCAGGACCGCGCCCTCGCGCAGCGCCCAGCGCAGGTCCTCTTCGTCGATCCCGCTGCGCTCGCCGCGGTTGACGAAGAGCTTGACGCTCTCGCGCTTCTGGCCGTCGGAGTCCTCGACCTTCGCCTCGGCCTCGGGCCCGGTGCCGTTCTCGCTCTTGACCGCTCGCTCGACCTGCTCGTGGCGCTCGGCGCGCTCCCGCCGGCGCGGCCGCGGGGCGTGCTCGAGCCGCTCCTCGGGGGTCTCCCACTCGCCGATCGAGGTCTTGACGTCGCGCTCGATGCGGTCGATCTCCTCGCGCTGGGCGGGGGTGACGAAGGTGATCGCGCGACCGGTGCGGCCAACCCGGCCGGTGCGGCCGATGCGGTGGACGTAGACCTCGGAGGAGTTCGGAACGTCGTAGTTGATGACGTGGGTGACGTGCTCGATGTCGAGCCCGCGGGCGGCGATGTCGGTGGCGACCAGCAGCCGCACGCGGTGGTCCTTGAAAGCGATCATCACGCCGTCGCGGACGCCCTGGCTGAGATCGCCGTGCAGCGCCTTCACGTCGAGGCCTTTGTCCTTCAGCGTCTTCTCCAGCTTCGAGGCGCCGATTTTGGTCCGGGTGAAGATGATCGCCTGCTCGGGTTCTTCCGTCTTCAGCAGGTCGACCAGGCGCGCCGCCTTGTCTTTGGCCGGGACCTCGATGTAGGCCTGCTGGATCGCGTCGACGGTGAGTTCCTTCGGGGTGATGCTGATCGTCGTCGGGTCGTACATGTAGCTCTCGGCGAGCTTCTGGACCGGCGGCGGCATCGTCGCCGAGAAGAGCGCCGTCTGGCGCCCGCTCGGGCACATCCGCAGGATCCGCTCGACGTCCTCGATGAAGCCGAGGTCGAGCATCTCGTCGGCCTCGTCGAGGACGACGTAGCGGGCCGCGGTCAGGACCAGCGAGCGGCGCGACATCAGATCCTTCATGCGCCCGACGGTGGCGACGACGACGTGGGCGCCGGAGCGCAGCTGCGACTGCTGCGAACGGATCGGGGCGCCGCCGAAGACGGCGACGATCTCGATGTCGAGGTGCTCGGCGTAGGAGCGCAGCGCCTGAGTCACCTGGATGCAGAGCTCGCGGGTCGGGGTGAGGACGATCGCCTGCACCTCCTGGTTCTCCGGATCGAGGTACTGCAGCAGCGGCAGGCCGAAGGCCGCCGTCTTGCCGGTGCCGGTCTGGGCCTGCCCGATCACGTCGTGGCCACCGAGCAGCGCCGGGATCGCCTGTTCCTGAATTGGAGTCGGGTCCTGGAAGCCGAGCTCGTCCAGCGCCTGCTGGATCGGCGCGGAGAGACCGAGGTCGTGGAAGTTAGTGCTCATCTATTTGGAGGGGTCGAGGAGGAGCTTGCCGCTGGTGCGGCGGGCGATCAGGTCTTCGTGGGCCCGCGCGGCTTCGGAGAGAGGGTAGACGTCGCCGACCGTGACCTCGAGCTCGCCGGCTGCAACGGCGCCCAGCAGCTCGCCGATCATAGGGGCCACCAGGTCGCGCCGCATCAGCAGGTGGGCGAGCCAGAACCCGATCACCGCCTTCGAGCCACGCAGCAGGGCGGCAGTCGAGAGCTCGCGCTGCTCGCGCGAGGCGATCCCGAAGACGACCATCCGGCCAAGGGGCGCCAGCACGCCGAGCTCGGCGTCGAAGGCGCCGCCGCCGCTCATGTGCAGGACCGCGTCGACCCGGGCGCCGCCGTTTGCCTCGCGGATCGCCGCGCCAAGGTCTTCGGAGCGGGAGTCGACGGTGGCGTCCGCCCCCAGGCGAGCGACGATCTCACGCTTCTCCTCGCTGGAGGCCAGCCCGATCACCTTCGCGCCGGCCCGCTTGGCGACCTGCACGGCCAGGGTGCCGGTGCCGCCGGCCGCAGCCTCGATCACGATCGTCTCGCCCTCCTCGATCCGCGCGCAACGGTGGACCAGGGCAATCGCGGTCAGGCCCTGCAGCAACATCCCCGCCGCCTGGTCGTCATCGACCTCGTCGGGGATCGGGATCAGCAGCGCCTCCGGCGCGGCGACCTTCTGCGCGTAGGCGCCGCTGCCGAGCAGCGCCGCTACCCGGCGCCCGTCCGGGGCGCGGCCGCTTACCTCCGCGCCTGGGATCAGCGGCAGCGACTGCTCGGCGAGGTAGTCGTTGCGGGTCGCGTGGGTGTCGGCGAAGTTGATCCCGGCGCGCGCGACCTCGATCACGACCTCGCCCTCGCCGGCGCTCGGCTCGTCGAGGTCGACGTATTCGAGCTTCTCGGGGCCGCCGAACTCCTGAATCTGGATCGCTTTCACCGGCCGCGGAGTTTCGCAGGGCAAGCGCTAGGCTGCCGTCCGCATGTCGCTGACCGTAGTTGGATCGATCGCCTTCGACGCGGTGAAGACTCCCTTCGGGGAGCGCGACCGCATGCTCGGCGGCGCCGCCGTCCACTTCTCGCTTGCCGCCAGCTTCTTCACCGAGGTGCGGCCGGTCGGTCCGGTCGGCGAGGACTTCGGCGCGGAGCAGTTTGCGGTGTTGGAGAACCGCGGTGTGCTCACCGACGACATCGAGCGAATCGAGGGCGGCCAGTCGTTCTTCTGGCGCGGCCGCTACGAGTACGACCTCAACGTCGCCCACACCGAGGACACCCAGCTCGGCGTCTTCGGCGAGTTCGAGCCGAAGCTCTCGGCGGCCGCCCAGGCTGCGGACACGCTCTTCCTCGCCAACATCCAGCCCGACCTGCAGCGCCAGGTGCGCGCCCAGTGCGGCAGCGCGAGCTTCAGCGGCCTCGACTCGATGAACCTCTGGATCGAAACCGCCCAGGACGCGCTGCGAGCGGCGATCGCCGAGGTCGACTGCCTGGTCGTCAACGACGCCGAGATCCGCATGTTGACCGGCGAGTCGAACCTGGCCCGGGCAGCGCGAGCGGTGATGGAGCTGGGCCCGCGCGCGGTGGTCGCCAAGCAGGGCGAGTACGGAGCGGCGCTGTTCACCGAGAACGGGTTCTTCGCCCTGCCGGGCTTCCCGCTCGAGGACGTGCGCGACCCGACCGGCGCCGGCGACAGCTTCGCCGGCGGCTTCTTCGGCTACCTCGACGGCATCGACGGCGAGTTCGACGAGGCGCACCTGCGGCGCGCGATGGGCTACGGAACCGTGCTCGCGTCCTTCAACGTCGAGGAGTTCGGTACCGAGCGCGTCTCCCGGCTCAGCCGCGAGGAGGTCGACGAGCGCTTCGAGCTATTGCGCGGGATGACCCAGTTCGAGGGCCTTCCCACCTCGTGACTCGCCCAGCCTCTTAACGGCCAGCGATTACGAAGTGGCAGAATGGGCGGCCCCATGGCGTCCGACTCCCTCACCGTCACCGACAACCGCACCGGCAAGACGTACGAGCTGCCGATCGAGGACGGCACCGTGCGGGCGATGGACCTACGCCAGATCAAGGTCGACGAGGACGAATTCGGGATGCTGGCCTACGACCCGGCCTTCACCAACACCGCGTCCTGCCGCTCGGCGGTCACCTACATCGACGGCGCGGCGGGGATCCTCGAACACCGCGGCTACTCGATCGAGCAGCTCTGCGAGCGCTCGACCTTCCTCGAGACCGCCTACCTCCTGATCTTCGGCGAGCTGCCGACCGGCCCGCAGCTCGACCGCTGGGTCTTCGACATCACCCACCACACCTACGTTCACGAGGACCTGAAGCAGTTCTTCGAGGGCTTCCGCTACGACGCTCACCCGATGGGGATGCTGCTGGCCGGGGTCGGCGCGCTCTCCACCTTCTACCCCGACGCGAAGCAGATCGACGACCCCGAAGAGCGCTACATGGCGGCCGTGCGGCTGATCGCAAAGGTGCCGACCCTCGCTGCCTTCTCCTACCGGCACAACCTGGGCCTGCCCTACGTCTACCCGGACAACGAGCTCAACTTCGCCGAGAACTTCCTCTCGATGATGTTCAAGACGACCGAAGACAAGCACGTGCCGAAGGAGGTGCTCTCGCGGGTCCTCGACGTGCTCTTCATCCTCCACGCCGACCACGAACAGAACTGCTCGACCAACGCGGTCCGCGGCGTCGGCTCCTCCGGAGTCGATCCCTACTCGGCGGTGGCGGCCGGGGTGGCGGCGCTCTACGGGCCGCTGCACGGCGGCGCCAACGAGGCGGTGCTGCGGATGCTGCAGCGGATCGAGTCGGTGGAGAACATCCCCGACTTCCTCGCCCGGGTCAAAGACCGCGAGGAGAAACTGATGGGCTTCGGCCACCGGGTCTACAAGAACTACGACCCGCGGGCGCGGATCATCCAGGGCTACCTCGACGAGGTGTTCGAGGCGACCGAGTACAACCCGCTGGTCGAGATCGCCCGCGAGCTGGAGAAACAGGCGCTAGACGACGAGTACTTCACCGAGCGCAAGCTCTACCCGAACGTCGACTTCTACTCGGGGATCATCTACGAGGCGCTGGGGATCCCGACCAACATGTTCACGGTGATCTTCGCGATCCCGCGCACCGCCGGGTGGATCGCGCAGTGGATGGAGATGCAGGAAGACCCGGAGACGAAAATCGCCCGCCCGCGCCAGATCTACACCGGCGAGCGCGAGCGCAAGTACGAGCAGATCGACGGCCGCGACGGGCCGGAGAAAATCGTCGGCCCGCCGGCCAAGCGGCCGAAACGGCCGCGGCGCGGCGCTTAACCGCCGCCCGGGCCGTGCCGCGCTGGAAGCTCACCGTGCGCAGCGGCTCCGACGTCGAGCACCGGAACTTCGACGATCTCGGCGAGGCGGTGGCGGCAATGCGCGAGCGAGCACTCGCGGTCCGCGCCGGGGGACCCGCGCAGCCGATCTCGTCGCTGCGCGACTTCGCGCCGCGGGACCAGGTGCAGGCACGCCTGGAGCTGCGCGGCAAAGGCCTCCTGCGCAAGCCGGTGGCCGGCGTCGACGTGCGCGGCGACGGGACGTTCGTTCCGTACCGCGGCGGGGTAGGGCGGGAGGAGCTCGACCCGAGCCGCCACGACACCCCGTTCGAGCTGGTGCGCGAGACTCTGGAAGCCGAGGACCGATGAGCAACGCCGAGACCGAGATCCCGAAGGGCAGCTACGCCGCCGGCGAGCGGGTGAAGCTGCCGCGCGGAGCCGAACCGCCGTTCACGGTCTTCATCAACGGCGTCGAGCAGAGCGAGGGCGGCGATTACTCGGTCGAGGGCGGCGAGATCGTCTTCGGCCGGCCGATCGTCAAGGAGAAGGTCGGGGCCGGGCGCTGGCTGGCGATGTACCTGGGCCTCTGGGGCACCTACCGCAAGAACGAGACGATCGACCTTCAGTTCACCCGCGAGGGGAAGGTCGAGCTGCTCTCCGACCTCCCGGTCGTCCCCTACCCCGAGGCGCCATGAACATCGGCTTCATCCTGCTCGCCGACCACAGCGAGGCCGTCAACGGCAAGCTCTACCTGAACGGCGGCGGCTGGAACGTCCTGCGCCTGCCGGAGCTGCCGCACGAGTGGGCCTTTCACATCGGCCTCGGCATCGACGTCGAGTGGCACGAGACCAACGACCCCCACGAGCTCACGGTCGGCATCCAGGATCCCGACGGGGTCGAACTCGGCGAGGGACTCACGGCCAGCTTCGAGACCGGGCGCCCACCCGGCATGCCCGCCGGCCAGGAGCAGCGCCTGGTGATGTCGATCGGCGCCACCGCCAACTTCGAGTCCCCCGGCCCCCACGCCGCCGTCGTCCAGGTCGACGGCGAGGAGCTGGGCCGCGCCCGCTTCTACCTGATGGAGGCGGGGCCCGAGGAGGGCCTGGTCTAGCGGTTCAGCGATCGGCCTGGCCGTCGGCTGCACCCCCGAGGTCCGGCCGCTCCGGCAGCCAGAGGCTCTGCACCACATCGGGTAAGGAGCTCCGAAGGTCGCCCACGAATATCTCCCTCACGCGGTCCTCCGGATCTTCGATGATGCTTTCCAGCGCACGAGCGGTGGGCTTTACGTCCTTTCCTCCCAATCCAGCCGAGACCTGATGGAGGTAGCCGAATGGATGCTCGCGCACGAGCCTCTCCCGCGAGAAGGCATAGTCGATCGTCTGTCCCATCAACGTGGCGCTCCCCTCCACGGCCTTCACCGGATTGACGGGCGCCAGGGTGAGGGCGGTTGCGCCGACGAGCGACCTGACGAAGAACCGTATCTTTCCTTCCGTCAAGACCTCTTCCAGGTCGCCCAGCGCCGGTACCACGCGATTCTTGTAGGTGTCTCTCGCTTCTGCGAGAAGCGTCGTGGGACTGTTCTCCTCGCGAAGGCCCTCCGATAGGTCGACGAGGCTGGAGCGAAATCGCCCGAGCGACGCCCCGTTCTTCTCGCGAAACCGGAGGATCTGCTCGACTGGCGTGTCGGGATCGATCTCGAATGCCTGAATGACCGTCGACAGGAGCGCCGCCTCACTGCGAGGCACGTTGTCGGGCGCGCCGATCATCGACGCCACGTGTGAGACCGAGGACCGTGCCACCGGCGCCAAGTGATGTGCGTTGGCGAGCGCGAAGGCGTCGCGCATCCTGCCCATGTAGTGGTCTGCCGCATGCAGAAGGATGTTCTTGATGCTTGCGGCACCGGCGGCGTTCAACTCCTCTTGATGGTCCCTGAGGTACGTTTTCAAGTCCTCTCCCTGACGCTCGCGCGATAGCTCGAAAAGAGGCGCCAGAACCGCCGACATGCGGCGCACGGAGGAGCCTTCATCGAATATCTCCCGCACGCCTGGAGGAATTTTGTTCCCATCCACTGGCGGGAGATCGGCGGTACGTTCGGTCCTGAGGACTACCCCCGCTCCCTCGAGCTCCGCGAATGCGTCGCTCATCTCCGCGAACTCCGAGGAGAAGTCATCCGAGCCGGCCCTCTCGACGTAGTCCGGAAGGATCAGCTCATCCCAATAGATCGCCAGAGTCTTGAGTAGGCGATCCGGGGGTGCGTGCACATCCGGAAGCAGGAGGGCGCGTGAAACGTCGCTCACAGCTCAATTCTTCACAAAACCCCCGCCCTGGCAAGTGGCGCTTCTGCGCTCGCCGTCTAGTTGAAGACGTAGAGCAGAAGGAAGGCAACCAGCGCGTAGGCGGCCCCCGCGGCCTGGATGCCGCGGTCGCCGGCGACGATCTGGGCCATGGTGCGGTCGTCGGAGCGGTCGTAGATCAGGTACAGGTAGCGGAAGATCCCGTAGATCACCGGCGGGATCGTCAGCATCATCTGGCTCCCGATCAGGGGTGAGTTGACGGTGTAGATCGCGTAGCTGATCACGGTGCCGGTGGTGACCAGGGAGACCATCTGGTCGAGGAAGGGCAGCGAGTAGTGCTCGAGGACAGGGCGGGTCGAGGTCCCTTCGTGCAGCTCGGAGACCGCCTCCTGGCGGCGCTTGGTGAAGCCGAGGAAGGCGGCGAGCATGCCGGTGCAGAGGATCAGCCATTCCGAGGCATGGGCGTCGACGGCGCTGGCGCCGGCGGCGACGCGGAGGATGAAGAGGCCCGCGAGGACCATCACGTCGATGATCACGATCTGCTTGAGGCCGAGGCTGTAGGCCATCTGGGCGACGCCGTAGCCGACCACCATCAGCCCCACCTCCCAGTTCACCAACGCGAAGGCGAGCGCGATCGCGACCGCGGCCAGGACCGGCGCGATCAGCTTTGCCGTCGACTCGGAGAGCTCCCTCGCGGCCAGCGGCCGGAAGCGCTTCTTGGGGTGCTTGCGGTCGAGCTCGACGTCGATCAGGTCGTTGACGAAGTAGCCGGCGCTGGAGATCAGGCAGAAGGAGACGAAGGTGATCAGCGACAGCAGGACCTCGTGCGACTGGTTGAACTTGCCGGAGAACAGCAGCCCGGCGAACACGAAGACGTTTTTGATCCACTCCTTCGGTCGCCCGGTCTTGATCGCGGCGCGCAGCGGCGAGCGCCGCGGCACGACCGGCTCGGGCGCTTCGGCGCCGCCGTCAGCCGGCACGGTCGGTTGTTCGGAAGTGATCGTTTCCATGCGGGGCGCGCTAGAGCGTAACGCTACGGGGTGCGCCTGACCGAGGGAGGTCGGTGGACGCAGGAAGGGTGGCGAGGGAGCGCACTTCTGGGTGCGTGACCGAGCCTCCCGACCGAGGACGCCGAGATGCGAAGCGTCAGGCGTGCACCGGGTCGATCAGGACGCCTGGGTTGAGGATGGCGGCCGGATCGAGCTCGGCCTTGGCGGCGCGCAGGGCGGCGGCGAAGGGGGCCGGACGCTGGCGGTCGTACCAGGGGCGGTGGTCGCGACCGACAGCGTGGTGGTGGGTGATCGTGCCGCCGGACTCGATCAGCGCGTCGGAGACGGCGGCCTTGATCTCGTCCCACTGCTCGACCTCGCCGCCGCGCACCGCGGGCGCGAGGATCGTGAAGTAGGGAGCGGGTCCGTCGGGGTAGACGTGGGTGAAGCGACAGCTGACCCGCGGCGCGCCCGGCCCTTCGGCCGGCGCGCCGGAGACCTCGGCGACAGCCTCTCGCGCGGTCTCCATCACGCTGGCGTGGAAATCCTCGAACCGGTCCCAGGTGATCGCCGTCTCGAAGGTCTCCGAGAGCACGCCGCAGGCGACGAAGGTGTCCCGCAGATAAGGGGCGAGGAGGAAGGCGCCGCGCCAGGCGCCGACCGCGTCCGCCCCGGCGTCGCCCTGGGTGCGCACCTCACCCGGTTCGCCGCCGTGCTCCCGGGCGATCTCCAGAGCCAGGTCCATCCACGGGTGGACCGAGTGATGGGCGGACTCGAAGCCGAGGATCAGCAGGTTGGCCTCGCCGCCGCCGGCGCCGGTCAGCTCGGCCTCAGACGCGTCGAGCAGGCGGCAGTTGGACGGGTGCAGGCCGGACTGGGAGATCGCGCGAACCGCGGCCGCGGCAGCGAGAAAGTCGGCGAACTCGACTCCGCACGACGCCTTGAACGGCGGCCGCGGGCGCACCCGCACCCAGGCCTCGGCGATCGCGCCGAGGATTCCCTCGGAGCCGAGCAGCAGCCGGTCCGGCGAGGGACCGGCCCCGGAGCCCGGCAGCCGGCGGCTCTCCCAGGTGCCGCGCGGCGTCAGCGCCCGCACCGACTCGACCAGGTCGTCGATGTGGGTCTCGAGCGTCGCGAAGTGCCCGCCGGCCCGGGTCGCGATCCAGCCCCCCAGCGTGGCGTACTCGAACGACTGCGGGAAGTGGCGCAGGGTCAGCCCGTGCTCGCGCAGCTGCTCCTCCAAGCGCGGCCCGGTGGCACCGGCCTGGATCCGCGCCGCCAGCGACTCGGCATCGACTTCGAGCACGCGGTCGAGCCGGCGCAGGTCCATCGTCACCGCCGGCCGGTCCCCCAGCCGTGGCTCGACCCCGCCGACCACGCTGGTGCCGCCGCCGAACGGGATCACCGCCGCCCCCTCCGCCTCGGCCCAGCTCAGCACGGTCTCGATCTCCGACTCGTCGCGCGGGGAGGCGACCAGATCCGGCGGGTTCTCGAACTCGCCGCGGAACCCGCGCACCACGTCGCGGTACGCCTTCCCCAGCGCGTGCGCGGCCCGCTCGTAGCGCTCGCCGGAGAAGAGGTCGCCGAGGCCGGACGGCACTCTCAGCCGCGGCTCGCGCAGCTCCACCGCGTCGAGCGGGACCGGCGCCTCCGGCTCGCCCCCGAAACCAAACCGCTCCCGAATCCCAGCCGCGGCCTCCCGCAGCTCCTTCTCCGAGGGAGACTGGTCCTCGTAGCCCCAGCCCCAGTGCTTGAGCCTGCGTTCGCCGCTCACGGGTCGAGCGGGGTCGCGCCGGGAGCGATCCGCTCCGGGAAACGCGGCAGCCCGTCGTCGGGCACCGGCGCCCAGGGCGCAGCGTAGGCGGTGAACTGGTGGGCGCCGGGCCGGATGCCGGGGTCCTCGTCGAGCGTCCCCATGCGAATGCCGACCATCTCCGGGTTCTCGGGGTTGGTCGTGAAGAGATGGCTGCCACAGCGCGAGCAGAAGGACTTCACCCAGCCGCCGTTGCCCGGATCCCAGGACTCGAGGAGCTCCTCACCGGCAACCGTGCGATACGAGCCGGGCGCGGTCAGCGCGTTGACCGAGTGACCGGTCCCGTTCCGGCGCTGGCAGCGCTTGCAGTGGCAGTAGATGGCGCCGAGCAGCTGCTCGCTGACCTCGTAGCGGACGCCGCCGCACATGCAGCCACCGGTTACCAGTGCACGCCTTTCATCAGGTGGGCGAAGGCGACCGCCTCGGTCGAGGGGGGCCTGTCCGGCGCCTCCTCCTTCTTCCCCTTCGCCGCCTGCGAGTCGGGGAAGAGCTTGTAGGCGGTGTTGAGGATCGAGTCGCTGGCTTTGGGGGCGATCGCGTAGAGCAGCTCGCCGAAATTGCCGAGTCTGGTCGCGACCTTCTTCGGCCTGCCGACCATCGCCTTGGCGATCATCTCCGCTGCCTCCTCGGGCGTGATCGCCGGAAACATGTCGTACATCCGGGTCGGGGCGATCATCGGCGTCCGCACCAGCGGCATGTTGATCGTCGTCAGGTGGACGTTGTCTTCGACCACCTCGGAGGCGATCACCCGGCTGAAGGCGTCCAGCGCCGCCTTCGAGGCGACGTAGGCCGAGAAGCGGGGCGGGTTGGTCTGGGTCCCGATCGAGCTGATGTTGATGATGTGCCCCGACTTGCGGGCCCGCATCGTCGGCAGCAGCGCCAGGATCAGCCGCAGGGCGCCGAGGTAGTTGAGCTGGATCGTGCGCTCGAAGTCGTGGAAGCGGTCGTAGGAGAGGGCGATCGAGCGGCGGATCGAGCGGCCCGCGTTGTTGACCAGGATGTCGACGTGGCCGTGATAGGCCAGCACCTCCTCCGCCATCCGTTCGATGTCCTCGATGTCGGACATGTCGCAGCGGTGGATGTGCGCGGACCCGCCGGCGGCGGCGATCTCGTCGCGGGTCTCTTCGAGCTTCTCGGCCGAGCGCGCGACCAGCAGCACCGTCGCCCCGGCGTCCGCGGCCTTGACCGCGGTCGCCCTGCCGATCCCGGAAGACGCCCCGGTGATGAGGACGATTTTGCCCCGCACCGCCCCGGACAGCGAGCGGTCCTTGAACAGGTCGGGATCGAGGTTGCGCTCCCAGTAGTCCCAGACCTTGGCCGCGTAGCTCTCCAGCGGCGGCACCTCGATCCCCGATCCTTTCAGCGCTTTCCGCGCTTCGGTCGAGTCGAAGCGGGTCGGGTAGTCGACGTAGGTGAGGACCGAGGCGGGCAGGTCGAGCTGCCCCAGCGCGAGCTTCAACCCGCGCTTCGCCGGTGGGAAGAGCTTCAGCGCCGAGCGCGCCAACCCGGTCGCCGGCTCGGTCACGTCGGTGCCCAGCCGCACCGCCATCTGTGGGGCGTCGGCCACCTTGGCGAAGAGGTTGATCACCTCGCCGGCCGTCTTCGGGTTCGGGTCGGTGAGGTGGAAGGCGCGGCCGTCCAGCTTCGGCTTGTGGGCGATGTGGTCGATCGCGTCGGCGACGTAGTCGACCGGGACGATGTTGATCTCGCCCCCTTCGATCCCGATCGTCGGCAGCCAGGAAGGCGTCACCCGCCGCAGTCGCTGCAGCGCCTTGAAGAAGTAGTAGGGGCCGTCGATCTTGTCGATCTCCCCGGTGCGCGAGTCGCCGACGACGATCCCCGGGCGGTAGACGCGCCAGGGCCGCGTGCTCTCCTCGCGGACCAGGCGCTCGGACTCGTGCTTGGTGCGGAAGTAGGGGTTGGTGTCGAGCCGCTGCGCCTCGTCGAACATGTCCTCGCGCCACTCGCCCTTATAGAGACCGGCGGCGGCGATCGAACTGACCTGGTGGAAGCAGCCCGCCTCGATCGCCCCGGCCAGCTCGATCGCGTGCCGGGTTCCCTCGACGTTGGCGACTTCCTGGCTTTCGGCGTCGGCGGTGATGTCGTAGATCGCCGCCAGGTGAAAGAAGTGGTCGACCTCGCCGCGCATCGCCACCAGGTCCTCCTCGGAGACGCCGAGGCTGGGCTGCGACAGATCCCCGGCGACCGGCACGACGCGGGCGCCGTCCGCCCCCCAGCTGGTCCGCAGCTCCTCGAGCCGGCCCCGCGATCCCGCCCGCACCAGCGCGTAGACCGTGCCCTCGCGCTGCAGCAGGCGCGCGACCAAATTGCGGCCAATGAACCCGGTTGCTCCGGTGACGAAGTAGTTCATCGCTCTCAGACTACCTCGACGGCAAAGCTCGTTCCCCCGGTTCCATACACTCAGAACCAGAAATGGCAGAGACGGCCACCGTGCAGATCGCGATGCCCGAGATGGGCGAGTCGGTGACCGAGGGAATCGTCCTCGAGTGGCACGTCGCGGTGGGCGACTTCGTCAACGAGGGCGACACGGTCGTCGAGGTCTCGACCGACAAGGTCGACGCGGAGGTTCCCGCCCCGATGGATGGCGTGATCACGAAGCTGGTCGCGCAGGTCGACGAGGAGGTGCCGGTGGGGGCTCCGTTGGCTGAGATGGAACCTGGGGAGGGATCAGGCGGTCAGGCCGCGGGTCCTGTCACGGAGGGCGACTCCTCGTCCTCCAGAGATGCGGGCGAGGAGCCGCCCTCCGCGCCACCCGCGGCAGAGACGCCTGAAACCTCCCAGGGTTCGAACGGCAGTGGCAACGGCGGCGCCGATGTCAAGGCCACGCCGGTTGCGCGGCGGGTTGCCGAAGCCACCGGGGTCGATCTTGGCTCGGTCAGTGGGACCGGGCCCGGTTCGAAGGTGACTAAGGACGACGTGTTGGCGGCTGCCGACGGGGGCGGTAATGGTGCCGCTCCGGCCGCTGCCGGTGAGGCGAAGCAGTTGCGGGGGGCGGCGGCGATGCTGGCCACGGCGATGGACGAGAGCCGGGCGGTGCCTACGGCTACTTCATTCAGGACCATCGCTGTGGACACGCTGGACGCGAAACGGAAGGCGATCAACGTCGTGCTCAAGGAGCGCGGGCTGAAGGTCTCCTTCACCCACCTGGTCGCCTGGGCGATCGTGCAGGCGACCAAGGAGTTCCCGGTGATGGTGCGGACCTTCGCGGAGCGCGACGGCAAGCCGTTCGCGCTCGAGGGGGGCCCGGTAAACCTCGGCATCGCGGTCGACGTCGAGCGCAAGGACGGCTCCCACAGCCTGATGGTGCCGGCGATCAAGCGCTCCGACGGCCTCGACTTCGCCGCCTTCCACTCCTGCTTCGAAGACCTGATCGCGAAGACGCGCGAGAACAAGCTCACCGCCGACGACTTCCAGGGGACCAACATCTCCCTCACCAACCCGGGCGGGGTCGGCACCGTCGCCTCGGTGCCGCGGCTGCTCAGCGGCCAGAGCGCGATCATCGCCACCGGCTCGATCGCCTACCCGCCCGAGTGGCTGCACGCCTCGCCGGAACGGCTGAAGCAGATCGGGGTCTCGAAGGTGATGACGATGACCTCGACCTACGACCACCGGGTGATCCAGGGGGCCGAGTCGGGCGCCTTCCTGCGCCGGGTCGAGCAGCTGCTGCAGGGCGAGGACGAGTTCTACGAGGGGGTCGCGGCCGACCTCGGGATCGAGACCGCCGGCATCTCCTCCGCCCACCCGGCCTCGGCCTCCGCCCCGCCGCTCACCGGCACCGCCACCGCCCCGACTAGCGCCGAACCGAGCACCGCCCCCGGCGAGGTCGACGAAGAGCTGCTGCAGGCGGTCCAGGCCGCGACCTCGGTGCTGAAGGCCTACCGCACCCACGGCCACCTCGCCGCCCAGCTCGACCCGCTCGGCTCCGAGCCGAAGGGCGACCCGGCGCTGCAGCCGGAGAACGTCAACCTGACGCCGGAGCTGATGGCCCGCATCCCGGCCTCGATCCTGCGGATCGGCGTCCCGGGCGAAACCCTGCTCGAGGCGCTGCCGCGGATGCGCCAGACCTACTGCGGGACGATCGCCTACCAGTTCGAGCACCTCTCCTCGCACCAGCAGCGGATCTGGCTGCGCGAGATGATCGAGACCGGCGCCCACCGCCAGCCGCTCACCGACGAGGAGAAACGGCGGCTCCTGGGCCGCCTGATCGACGTCTTCCAGTTCGAGCGCTTCCTCGAGAAGGCGTACCTGGGCCAGAAGATGTTCTCGATCGAGGGGCTCGACGTGATCGTGCCGATGCTCGACGAGGCGGTCACACTCTCCCACCGCTCCGGTGCCGAGGAGGTCGTCTTCGGGATGGCCCACCGCGGCCGCCTCAGCGTCCTCGCCCACAACCTCGGGCGCCCGGTCGAGTCGATCCTCGCCGAGTTCGAGGGCTCGAAGCGAATCGAGGCGGTGAAGGCGGTGGCCGGGATCCCGCACGGCGGGACCGGCGACGTCAAGTACCACTACGGCCACCGCGGCGTCTACGAGACCTCCGAGGGCGAGAAGATCTCGGTCCGGCTCTACCCCAATCCGAGCCACCTCGAGTTCGTCGACCCGGTCGTCACCGGCGGCGCCCGCTATCTGCAGTCGGACGCCAACGGCGCCGAGCTCGACCACGATCCGAAGCGGGCGGTCCCCCTGCTGCTGCACGGCGACGCCGCCTTTCCCGCTCAGGGCGTTGTCGCCGAGACGCTCAACCTGCAGGCGCTGAAGGGCTACTCGACCGGCGGCACGATCCACCTGATCCAGAACAACCAGGTCGGCTTCACCACCGACCCCGAGGACGCGCGCTCGACCCCGTACGCCGCCGACATCGCCAAGGGCTTCAACGTCCCGATCGTCCACGTCAACGCCGACGACGTCGAGGCCTGCTCGGCGGCGGTGCGCCTGGCGATGGCCTACCGCGAGCGCTGGGGCCGCGACATCGTGATCGACGTGATCGGGTACCGCCGCTTCGGCCACAACGAGACCGACGAGCCCGCCTACACGCAGCCGGCGATGGCGGCGAAGATCAAGTCGCACCCGCCGGTCTCCGAGATCTACGCCGAAAAGCTGATCGGCGAAGAGGTGATCTCGGCCGAGGAAGTCGGCCACGCCTCCGAGCACCGGCGCGAGGAGATGGCGGCGGCGCTGAAGAACCTGCGCGAGAAGATGGAGGCGGGCGAGTACGAGGACCCGACCGTGACCGGCGCGACCACGAGCACCGGCGAACTGCTCGACCGCACCGCCAGCCCTCCGGTCCAGACCGCGGTCCCCGCCGATCAGCTGCGCGCGCTGAACGAGGAACTGCTGAAGACCCCCGAGGGGTTCAACGTGCACCGCAAGCTACGCCGCCCGCTCGACAAGCGGCGCGACGCGCTCGAGCAGGGCGGGATCGACTTCGGCCAGGCCGAGGCGCTCGCCTTCGGCTCCCTGCTCGGCGAGAGCGTGCACATCCGCCTCACCGGCCAGGACACCGAGCGCGGCACCTTCTCGCACCGCCACCTCGTCCTGCACGACGAGAACACCGGCCTCGAGTACACCCCGATGCAGAACCTCGAGAACGCCTCGGCGCCCTTCGAGCTCTACAACAGCCCGCTCTCGGAGATCGCCTGCCTCGGCTTCGAGTACGGCTACTCCGCGGCCGCCCCCAACGCCCTGATCCTCTGGGAGGCGCAGTTCGGCGACTTCGCCAACGCCGGCCAGGTGATCGTCGACAGCTTCATCGTCTCCGGCGAGTCGAAGTGGGGACAGACCAGCCGGCTCACGCTGCTGCTTCCGCACGGCTACGAGGGGTCGGGCCCGGAGCACTCGAGCGCCCGCATCGAGCGTTTCCTCGCCCTCGGCGCCGAGGGCAACATCCGCATCGCCAACCCGACGACCGCGGCCCAGTACTTCCACCTGCTGCGCCGCCAGGCGCTGATCCGCAAGCCGCGGCCCCTGATCGTCTTCACCCCAAAGGGGCTGCTGCGACTCGACCGCGCCACCGCCAGCCTCGAGCAGCTGACCGAGGAGCACTTCCACTTCATCCTCGACGACCCCAAGGCGACCGACCGGCGCGAGAAGGTCGAGCGCCTCGTGCTCTGCACCGGCAAGGTCTATTACGACATGGACGCCAACGAGCGCCGCGACGGCGCCGAGAACGTGGCGATCGCCCGCGTCGAGATGCTCTACCCGTTCGCCAAAGAACAGCTGCAGTCGCTGATCGCCGCCTACCCGAACCTGAAGGAGATCGCCTGGGTCCAGGAGGAGCCGCGCAACATGGGCGCGTGGAAGGTGATGTCCCGTCGCATGCCGGCGATCCTTCCCGAGGGCGTGGAGCTGACCTACATCGGTCGCCAAGGACGAGCCAGCCCGGGCGAGGGCTACTCGGGCGCTCACGCGCGCGAGCAAGAGCGAATCGTCCTCACCGCTCTCACACCGACCGCCTGAGGCTTCGTGCGGCCGCTGCAAAAGCCCGTCCCCGGGCCCCTGTTCATCTGGGTGAAGCGGCTCTCCTGGCTGGAGCTGGCGGTCTTCGGCGGGCTCCTCTTCTTCTGGCTGGTACCCGGGCTCGAGACCGAGACGATGATCTTCGGCTGGGCGCACGGCCTCGGCTTCATCGCCCTCTGCATCCTGATCTGGGTCGCCGCGGTGCGGCGCGAGGCCCCCTACACCCTGCTCGCCGCGACCCTCACCCCGGTCGGCCCCGTCGGCAGCGTGATCGGCATCGAGCTGATCGAGCGCAAGGGGTGGGGAGTGGCCAAGGTGGGGTACGAAGACTCCGCACGTGCCTAAACCTCGGCAGATCGGCCTTAAACCACTCGACACCGCTTGACCGCACGCTGTCCAAGCGGTATAGCTAAAGGAGACTGTTCCGTCTGGGCAGTCCCGTCCAGGGGAACGGCCGCGTCGGCATCCCTCCCTGGCTACCGACGCGCAGGTGCAGCGAGGGTCGCGCGGACCCCCCTGCCTCCCGCGGCCCCGCTGCGCCTATCTAATTTTGCGCAGCACCGTCTGGAGAATGCCGCCGTTGAGGAAGTACGTCACCTCGTTCGGGGTGTCGAGGCGAACCGTGGCGAGGAACTCGGTGGTGGACCCGTCGTCCCGGCGGGCTGTGACGGCGACGGTTCTCGCCTGGCCGTCTTCCAGGTCGCCGAAGTCGAAGCTCTCTTCGCCGGTCAGGCCCAGCGAGGCGACGCTCTCTCCCGCGGCGAACTGCAGCGGCAGCACTCCCATCCCGATCAGGTTCGAGCGGTGGATGCGCTCGAAGCTCTCGGCGATCACCGCGCGTACGCCGAGCAGCTTCGTGCCCTTCGCCGCCCAGTCGCGGGAGGAGCCCGAGCCGTACTCCTTGCCGGCTAGCACGACGAGGGGGACGCCTTCGGCGGCGTAGGTCACCGCCGCGTCGTAGATCGTCGTCTCCGCGCCGTCGGGGAAGTGGCGGGTGAAGCCGCCGGCCCGCTCCACCAGCTGGTTGCGGAGGCGGATGTTGGCGAAGGTGCCGCGGATCATCACCTCGTGGTTGCCGCGGCGCGCGCCGTAGGAGTTGAAGTCGCGCGGCTCGACCCCATGCTCGATCAGCCACTTGCCGGCGGGGCTGTCCTTTTTGATCGCCCCGGCCGGGGAGATGTGGTCGGTGGTGATCGAGTCGCCGAGCAGGGCCAGCGCGCGGGTACCGGAGATCGGCTCCACCCCCGGCGGGTCGGCGGGCATCTGCTCGAAGAAGCTCGGCTGCCGCACGTAGGTCGACTCGGGCCAGGTGTAGCGGTCTCCCGCCGGCACGTCGACCGCGTTCCAGGCCTCGTCGCCGCTGAACACCTCGGCGTAGTTGCGGGTGAACATCTCCGAGGCGACCGAGGCGCCGACCACCTCCTTGATCTCCTCCGCGCTGGGCCAGATGTCACGCAGGTAGACCGGCTCGCCGTCGGAGCCCTCGCCGAGCGGCTCGCCGACCAGGTCGAGGTCCATGCGGCCGGCCAGCGCGTAGGCGACGACCAGCGGCGGGCTGGCCAGGTAGTTCGCCTTCACGTCCTGGTTGATCCGCCCCTCGAAGTTGCGGTTGCCGGAGAGGACGGCGCAAACGGCCAGGTCCTTCTCCGCGATCGCCGCCGAGATCTCCGGCGCGAGCGGTCCCGAGTTGCCGATGCAGGTCGTGCAGCCGTAGCCGACCAGGTTGAACTGGAGCGCGTCCAGGTGCTCGGTGAGGCCGGCGCGTTCGAGGTACTCGGTGACGACGGTCGAGCCCGGAGCCAGGGAGGTCTTCACCCACGGCTTGCGGGCAAGCCCCCGTTCGACCGCGTTGCGGGCCAGCAGGCCGGCGCCGACCATCACGCTCGGGTTGGAGGTGTTGGTGCAGCTGGTGATCGCCGCGATCACGACGCGGCCGTGGTCGAGCTCGAAGGAGGTGCCGTCCTCGAGCGTCACCGCGATCTCGTCGCCGCTGCCGTGGCCGACGGTGGCCGCCGGGGCCTGGCCGACCGCCGGCCGCGGCTTGCCGCGCTCGTCGTCGTGTTCCTCGGCCGGCGGATCGGAGGCCGGGAACGACTCTTCGATCGCCGCGTCGCGCCCGTTGCCCATCCGTTCGGCGGCCTCGGGGTCGAACTCGCCCATCGCCTCCAGGAAGGACTGTTTCGCATGCGAGAGAGGGACCCGGTCCTGCGGGCGTTTCGGCCCGGCGAGGCTGGGGACCACGTCGCCGAGGTCGAGCTCGAGGAGATCCGAGAAGACCGGATCCTCCCCGCCCTCCACGGCGAACATCCCCTGCTCGCGCGCGTAGGCGTCGACCAGCTCGATCGTCTCGGTCGGGCGACCGGTGAGGTCGAGGTAGCGCAGCGTCTCCGCGTCGACCGGGAAGATCGCGCAGGTCGAGCCGAACTCGGGGGACATGTTGCCGAGCGTCGCCCGGTCGGCCAGGCCCAGGGTCGAGAGGCCAGGCCCGAAGAACTCGACGAACTTGGAGACGACGCCGCGCTCGCGCAGCATCTCGGTGACGGTGAGGACGAGGTCGGTCGCGGTCGCCCCCTCCGGCAGCTCGCCGCCGAGCTTGAACCCGACCACCTGGGGCAGCAGCATCGAGATCGGCTGGCCGAGCATCGCCGCCTCCGCCTCGATCCCGCCGACCCCCCAGCCGAGCACGCCGAGGCCGTTGACCATCGTCGTGTGCGAGTCGGTCCCGACCAGGGTGTCGGGGTAGGCCTGGAGCACGCCCTCGTTCTGGCGGCTGTAGACCACCTGGGACAGGTACTCGAGGTTGACCTGGTGGCAGATGCCGGTAGCCGGCGGCACGACGCGGAAGTTGTCGAAGGAGTGCTGGCCCCACTTGAGGAACGAGTAGCGCTCGAGGTTGCGCTCGAAATCGCGCTCGGCGTTGAGCGCGAAGGCGCGCTGGTTGCCGAAGGCGTCGACCTGGACCGAGTGGTCGATCACGAGGTCGACGTCGACCAGGGGGTTGATCGCCGCGGGGTCGCCGCCGAGCTCCTCCATCGCGTCGCGCATCGCCGCCAGGTCGACCACGGCCGGCACGCCGGTGAAGTCCTGCATCAGCACCCGCGCCGGCTGGAAGGGAATCTCGACGCTGGGCTCGGCGGCGGCGTCCCAGCCGGCGATCGCCTCGACGTCGGCGGCGCTGACCGAGACGCCGTCCTCGAGCCGCAGCACGTTCTCCAGCAGCACCTTGATCGAGTAGGGCAGACGGGCGACGTCGAAGCGCTCCTGCAACGCGCCGAGCCGGAAGATCTCGTAATCGCGCCCGCCGACGGCGAGGGTGGAACGGGCGCCGAAAGAGTCGCTGCTCACTGGTTCATCCTAGGCAATTGGCGGGGGCGGGCCCCGCCCTCTTCAGCGCTTGTCGTCGGAGTGGCCCGCGGCGATCTCGGCGGCGGATTTCTGGCCGGCGGAACCGCTCGAGACCTTCACCGCGATACCGGGGCTGGCGAGCCCGAAGTGGGCGAGAAAGCGCTGCCGGGTCGGCGCCACCGCGATCTCGACCTTGTCGGCCTCGATCGCCCGCACCGCCGCCCGCGCCACGTCCTCGGGCGACGAGGTGCCGAGCCCCGGCGGCGACTTGGCCCCCGACTCGGCGAACATCCCGGCCTCGCGGATGAAGCCGGGCGAGACGAGCGAGACGCCGACTCCCTGCGGCGCCAGGTCCGTGCGCAAGGCCAGGGCGAAGCCGCGCAGCCCGAACTTGGTCGCGTTGTAGATCGAGGATCGCGGGGCCGGCGACTTGCCGGCCAGCGATGCGACGAAGACGAGGTGTCCGGAGCCGCGCTCCAGCATCTGCGGGTAGAGCGCCTGTGCCATCAGCATCGGCGACTCGAGGTTGACCCGCAGCGCTCGCTGCACTTGCTCGGGAGTGAAGTCCTCCATGCGGCCGGCGCCGGGCAGGCCGGCGTTGGCGACGAGGATGTCGACCCCGCCCGCCTCGGCGGCGAGCCGCTCCGCCTCGCCGGGCTCGGCCAGGTCGGCAGGCAGGACCGCGTGGCCCTCGCCGGGCAGCTCGGCCGCCAGCGCCTCCAGGGCCTCGCGCTTGCGGGCGCTTAGCTGCAAGACCGCGCCGCGCTCCGCCAGCGCCTTGGCGATCGCGATCCCGAGACCCCCGGTGGCGCCCGTCAGCAGCGTTTTGCGGCCTGCAAGTTCCATTCCGAAGCCCAAGCTACCAGTCGCCTGGCCGAGAGGAATCAGGGATGAAAGTGCGAAAGGCCACTAAATGTTTGCGTTTTGTGAGCAAGCAACCGGGCGATGGTCTAGACTGCCGCCGGTCCGTAGAACCGAAACGCCGAGTCCCGGGTGCCCCTAGGCGCCACGGGAACGGGGGAACCACGTTTTCGGGGCGAACCCGCCTAGTTCAGGCGAGAGCGCAGGCTCCTTTTAGCGCTAGCCCGACAGCTAACCCCGTAGGCCGACAAAGGAGAATCGGTTTGCTGTTCAACAACTTGAAGGTCAAAGCCGGGTTGGCGCTAGCGGTCGTATTTGCCGTGGGCGTCGTCGCCGCTCCCGGGGCCTCCGCGAAGTGCGCTACTGGAGGTCTTACCCCGGCGGCGGTGGATATATGCACCCCGACCGCCAAGGCGAAGCTGCTCTCGACCGGGGAACTGATCCCCCCCAAGAGCGCTCCGCCCAAAGTCAAGGCCGTGATCGCGGCTGCCAACAAGATCCGCACCAAGCCGTACATCTACGGCGGCGGCCACGCCCGCTGGTGGGACCGCGGCTACGACTGCTCCGGCGCCGTCAGCTTCGCGCTGAAAGGCGGGGAATTCATCGACAGCCCGCTGCCCTCCGGCCCGATGGCCAAGTGGGGCGAAGCCGGCCTGGGCCGTTGGATCACCGTCTACACCAATCCGGGCCACGCCTACGCGGTGATCGCCGGCGTGCGCTGGGACACCTCGGGCAACGAAGGCGAAAGCGGCCCGCGCTGGCACGAAGACCTGCGGGACAACATCGGCTTCATCGCGCGTCACCCGACGGGCTACTAGAGCTGCAGCGGACAGGAGGGCGCAGCCCGTAGCCTGCTCAGCTCGCGCGGGCGAGCCGGGCTGCCTCGTCGGCGCCGAGGTAGGGCGCCAGCGTCAGCTCGACCAGATCCGGCAGCAGGGCCTCGAGCTGCTCGGTGCGACCGGCGTTGATCTCGCGCACGATCAAGGAGACGATGCCGCCGACCAGGGTTGCCTCGGTCGCCTCGGGGAGCGGGCGCTCGCCGGTGTGCTGGGGGCGACCGGCTTTGAGGATCTCGACGAAGCCCTGCATCGATTCTCGGTGGCGCTTGGCGATCTCGCCGCCGGCGGCGATCGGCTCGATCATGCAGACACGGGCCAGCTCCGGCTCGCCGGCGAGGAAGCGCAGCATCGTCGCCAGCGCGGCTTGCACCTGTTGCGGCCAGTCCTCGAAAGCTTCGGCGGCGACCTTCATCGAGTCGCGAATGTGGTCGGCGACCATCTCGTAGGCGGCGAGAAAGCAGGCCTCCTTGCCGGGGAAGTGTTCGTAGAAGGTGCGGCGCGAGACCGATGCCGCTTTGGTGATGTGGCCGACCGTGGTCGCGTTGTAGCCGCGTTCGGCGACCGTATCTACCAGGGCGGTGATGATCCGCTCGCGCTGGTTCTGGACGATGAACTCGCGCGGCAGGCCGTGGCGACCGGCCGGCAGCCGCGACGAGGATGCGGGCTCGGCAGCCGGCTCCGGCGCCTTGCTTCCCTTCCCCTTTCCCGCTGCCTTGGGCACGTCCGCGACCATACCCGACGTACTCCGACGTCTTTCAGTGGAGCGGCTCGACGAGCAGCTCGTCCTCGGCGGCGCGAGCGCCCAGGTAGGGCATCATCGCCATGTAGACGAGCTCGGAGAGGAATTCCTCCCCGCGCTCGATCGCGCCGTCGCGGATCTTGACCATGATCGTGCCGTAGATCGCGCCGCTGACCATCTCCGCGGTGCTGCGCGAGACGGCCTTGGGTTCCTCGAGCTCGCCGCGCCCGGCGTCGATCATGTCGGCGAGCCCCTGCAGGATGCGGTCGCGCCGCGCCTGAGCCCGGCTGCCGGCCCCGTTCACCGCGATCACGAAGAACCGGGCCCGCACGGGGTCCTCCCGCAGGAAGCGCATCGCCGCCCAGGCGCCGGCCCAGATCCGGTCGTGCCAGGCGCGCGGACCGGCGTAAGCGGCGTTGACGCGCTGGCAGAACTCCAGGGCGACGTCGCCGTGCACCCGCAGGAAGCAGTCTTCCTTGCTCGCGAAGTTGCGGTCGAAGGCCGCTCGCCCCACGGCGGCGCGCTCGCAGAGCATCGCGATCGTCGTCGGCTCGAGTCCTTGCTCGGCCGCCAGCTCGATCATCGCGGTCGCGATCCGCTCGCGGACCGGATCGTCGGCCGCACATGGCCCGGGCCCGATCTCGGTGCTCACATGCGCCCGGCCCTGCCCCCCGCGCTCGCGGTTCTCAGGCGGCCACCCGCGCCTGAGCAGCATCGGCGACTCGGCCCGCCTCGACCTCGCCGACGTAAGGGGTGAGCGTCACCTGCAGCATCTCCGGCAGCAGCGCCTTCAGATCGTCGGCCTGGTCCGCCACCAGTCGCTGGTGGACGAGCCAGACGATTCCGCCGGCGATCGCCACCTCGAGACCATCGGGAAGGCGACTGGCCCGCGGGTTGAATTCGCGGCCTTCGCGCAGCTTCGGAGCGACGCTCTCCAGCGTCGCCTGGTAGCGCGCCAGCGAAGCCGAGCCGGCCGCCTGCGCCTCGACGATGCACAGCTTGGCCCTCGCCGGCTCGCGTTCGACCATCTCCAGGAAGAGCTCGAGCCCGGCGGAGATCTGGTCCTGCCAGGGCGTCTCCGCATCCAGCAGCTCGGAGAAGACTTCCCGCGCCGCCGCCACACTCTCGTCGTAGGCGGCGAGGAAACACTCCTCCTTGCTCGCGAAATGCTCGTAGAAGGTGACGAGCGCGACTCGCGACGTTTTCGCGATCAGCTCGATCGTCGTCTTCTGGTAGCCGCGCTCGGCAACCAGCTCGGTCGTTGCCAGCAGCATCCGCTCGCGCTGGTTCTGGGAAACGAAGTCGCTTGGAATCAGGTGCCGACCCGGAGGCAACTTCGAGAGCCGCTCTGACAAAGGGCGCTGCTGCTTCGCCATACCAACAAGATACCAGAACGTTCACCTGGTGTCTATTTCCCTTTTCTCTAAAAACTTGGGCGTTCTCGGCGTTGGAAACTTTGAAAGCTGCTATATCTAGACAAAAGGTCTTTGTTTTCAGAAAGTATGTGCGATGCCGGATCAAGCCCTCTTCCCAGGTCGCCGTGTACGCGCCGCCCGCGAGCGGCTCCTGGAGGCAATGCTGGTGGTCAGCGGGGAGCGGGGCTACGAGCACATCTCGGTGCAGGACGTGATCGAGCGCGCCAGCGCCAGCCGGGCAACTTTCTACAAGAACTTCGAGGACAAGGAGGACTGCTTCGCGCAGGCCTACCAAGGCGGAGCCGAGTGGCTCTACCGGCGCATGATCGGGATCGCAAAGCGGCAACCGACCTGGCGCGAGGGCCTGCGGGCGGCGTTGGCCGAGCTGCTCGAGTTCTGCGCCAACCAGCCTCAGGTCGCCCGCGCGCTGCTGGTCGAGCCGCACGCCGCGGGCGGCGCTGCACTCGCCGAGCACGATCTTCTGATGGAGCGCCTCTCCCGCGCCATTGACGGCGCCCGCCGCGAGATTCCCTCTCGCCAAGCTCCACCTCCTGTAACGGCCACCTTCATGGTAGGGGCTATCGAGACTCTTGTGCGAACCAAGTTGATGAGCGACGAGCCGGAGACGGCCCCGGAGATGCTCCCGGGGCTCCTCCACTTCGTGGTGATGCAGTTCTACGGCGAGGACGCCGCCTGGGAAGAGCTAACCTCGGCCCCCCTCGCCACATGGGCCTCCAGGCGCGAGGCCGCCACGCGGATGCCTTGATTCAGGGGTGGTGGTCGGGAGGGTCTGGACCCCCTCCCTCCCCTCGGCGCGCCTTAGAGCGGGATGTTCCCGTGCTTGCGCTTCGGCTGCGTCACGCGCTTGGACTGGAGCATGCGCAGAGCCCTGATCAGCTTGGGCCGAGTTTGGCGCGGCTCTATTACGTCGTCGATATAGCCGCGCTCGGCTGCCGAGTAGGGGTTGGCGAAGTGGGCTTTGTAGTCGTCGATCAGCTTCTGGCGCCGCTCGTCGGGGGTCGGCGAGGAGGCGATGTCTTTGCGGTAGATGATGTTGACGGCGCCCTCCGGCCCCATCACCGCGACCTCCGCGGTCGGCCAGGCGACGTTGTAGTCGGCCAGCATGTGCTTGGAGTTCATCACGTCGTAGGCCCCGCCGTAGGCCTTGCGGGTGACGACCGTTAGCTTCGGCACCGTCGCCTCGGTGAAGGCGTAGAGCAGCTTGGCGCCGTGGCGGATGATCCCGTTCCACTCCTGGTCGGTCCCGGGGAGGAAGCCCGGCACGTCGGTGAAGGTGACGATCGGGACGTTGTAGCAATCGCAGGTGCGCACGAACCGGGCCGCCTTCTCGGAGGCCTCGATGTCGAGCACGCCGGCGAGGAAGGCTGGCTGGTTGCCGACGATGCCGACCGGATAGCCGTCGAGCCGGGAGAAGCCGCAGACGATGTTCTTGGCGAAGTGCTCGTGGACCTCGAAGAACTCCTCGTCGTCGACGACGGCGGCGATCACGTCGCGCATGTCGTAGGGCTTGGAGGGATCGTCGGGAACGAGGGTGTCGAGCTCCTCGTCTTCGCGCTCGGGATCGTCCGAGGGCTCGAAGCGCGGCGGCGCCTCGAGGTTGTTGGAAGGCAGAAAGCTCATCAGGTAGCGCACGTCCTCGAGGCAGCTCTCCTCGTCCTCGGAGGCGAAGTGAGCGACTCCGGACTTCGAGTTGTGGCTCATCGCCCCGCCCAACTCCTCGAACTCGACTTCCTCGCCGGTCACGGTCTTGATCACTTCCGGTCCGGTGATGAACATGTGCGAGGTCTCTTTGACCATGAAGATGAAGTCGGTCATCGCCGGCGAGTAGACGGCGCCGCCGGCGCATGGGCCCATGATCAGGCTGATCTGCGGGATCACTCCCGAGCACTGGACGTTGCGGACGAAGACGTCGCCGTAGGCGCCGAGGGAGACGACCCCCTCCTGGATCCGCGCGCCGCCGGAGTCGTTGATCCCGATCACCGGCGCGCCGACCTGCGCGGCGAGATCCATCACCTTGCACATCTTCTCCGCCATCACCTCGCCGAGACTGCCTCCGAAGACGGTGAAGTCCTGCGAGAAGACGAAGACGGTGCGACCGTCGATCGTCCCGTGGCCGGTGACGACGGCGTCGCCCCAGGGCCGTTTCTTCTGCATCTCGAAGTCGTAGGTGCGGTGGCGGACGAAGGTGTCGAGCTCCTCGAAGGAGCCGGGGTCGAGCAGCTTCTCGACCCGCTCGCGGGCCGTCATCTTGCCCTTCGCGTGCTGCTTCTCGACCGCCTCCTCGGAGGCCGAGTGGATCGCCTGCTCGCGCAGCTCGCGCAGGTAGGCGAGCTTCTCGTCGTGGGTGACCGGGTTTCTCTCGCGCATCGAGCGCGGGAGTCTATTTAGGGGCGCCGCGAAGCGTTCCCACGCGCCCAGGAGCGCGAGGGGCCCGCCGGAGCGGGCCCCTCGCGCTGCCTCAACTCGCTTGCCGCCTACAGTTCCGCGCAGACGACGTAAGCCGCAACCGCGAAGGTTTTGCCGGCTTCGGACGTTTTCGCCGTTGCCGTCCAGCCGGTGCGCTGACCGCTGGCTGCGAGGAACGGGATCGACTCCGTCAGCTGGACGACCGTGGCGTCGCCGGGGACGATCCGCGCCCCGCCGCCGATCGCGTACTTGCCCTGCGGACATTCGGCCGTGGTCGACTGCGGGCTGGTGGCGCTCACCGCCCCGCTTTCCTTGCTCTCGTAGCTCACGTTCTTCACGAGCTGACTGAGCAGGGTCGGGGAGACCTTGCTGCTGGTGACCGCGCCCTCGCCGAGCTTGCTGTTGCCGACCGCGGCGTTCTTCAGCTTCCCTTCGGTAACCACGCCGCCGCCGAGCTGGCCCGAGCGGACGGAGCCGTTGGCGAGCTTGCCCGAGGTGACCGAGCCGTTGGCGATCTTCGCGGCGATCACCGAGTTGGTGGCCAGCTTGGAGCTGATTACCGAGCTGTTCTTCAGTTTCGGCGCCGTCACGGCTTCCCTGGCGATGTTCTTGGCCTTGACCTGATTCTTGGTCAGCGTTGCTTTGGCCGCGACGGCGACGCCGCTCAACGCCGTGAACAGCGCTGCGCAGGCGATCACGTTGCTGAAGGTCAGGTGCTTTCTCAGTCTGCTCACTGGGGTGCTCGCTTTCCGGGCGGCGGCGCCGCCCAAATGATGGCTTTGCTTTCAGGGTTCGGGCTGCTTAGACGCCGCTGAACGGTCGCCTCTGCGGCTCCGCCAGGCGGTCGAGGAAGGCCTCGAGGTCGGCGGCTTCAAGCCCGGTCGACTCCTCGGCGCGAACCTCTACGCGGGTGCCGAAGCCCTTCTCGGCCATGGTCACCTCGACCCCTTCGGCGGCCTCGATCAGCTCCGCCAGCTCGGGCTCGGACTTCATCAGCGTCCGTGCGACCTCGATCATCGGTTGCGGCTTCCACCGCCGACGCGTCGTTCCTCCCCCAGGAGAGGTTTGAACGCGTCTATTCAGGACTGGATCAGGTGCGCTCGACTTTGACCCGTTACTAAAAGAAAGCGCCGCCGCGGTACTCGCCGAAGACGTCGCGCATGGCGCCGCAGACCTCGCCGATCGAGGCGTTGGCTTTGAGCGCGGTGCGGATCGGATGCAGCAGGTTGCCCTCGCCGCGGGCGACGTCGCGGATCGCCTCCAGCTTGGCGTCGACGTGCGCCTGGTCGCGGGCCTCCTTGAAGGCTTTGAGCCGGGCAAGCTGGCGCTGCTCGGCCTCGGGGTCGACCTTGAGGATGTCGACGTCGTCGACCTGGTCGGTGACGTATTTGTTCACGCCGACGATGATGTCCTGGCCGCTCTTGTAGCGCTCGTGGTAGGAGAGCGCCGACTCCTCGATCTCGCGCTGCATGAACTCCAGCGCCTCGACCGAGCCGCCGAGCTCTTCGACCTTGGCCATCAGCTCCTTGGCGCGCAGTTCGACCTCGTCGGTCAGCGACTCGACGAAGTACGAGCCGGCGAAGGGGTCGACGGTGTCGGCGGCGCCGGACTCGTGGGCGAGCACCTGCTGGGTGCGCAGGGCGATCCGGGCCGAGCGCTCGGTCGGCAGCGCCAGCGCCTCGTCGAAGCCGTTGGTGTGCAGCGACTGGGTGCCGCCGCAGACCGCCGCGAACCCCTGCAGAGCGACCCGGATGATGTTGACCTCGGGCTGCTGGGCCTGCAGGGTGACGCCGCCGGTCTGAGTGTGGAAACGGATCTTCATCGAGTTCGGGTTCTCCGCCCCGAAGCGCTCTTTGACGATCTCCGCCCACATCCGCCGCACCGCGCGGAACTTGGCGATCTCCTGGAAGACCTGGTTGTGGCCGTTGAAGAAGAACGCGAGGCGGGGGGCGAACTCGTCGATCTTGAGGCCGCGGTCGAGCGCCGCTTCGACGTAGGCGATCGCGTTGGAGAGGGTGAAGGCGACCTCCTGCACAGCCGAGCAGCCCTTCTCGCGGATGTGGTAGCCGGAGATCGAGATCGTGTTCCATTTCGGCACGTTTTCGTGGCAGTACTCGAAGATGTCCGTGGTCAGCCGCATCGTCGGCTCGGCCGGATAGATGTAGTTGCCGCGCGCCATGTACTCCTTGAGCACGTCGTTCTGGACGGTGCCGCGCAGCTTCTCGGAGGGCACCCCCTGCTCCTCGCCGACCAGCTCGTAGAGGAGCAGCAGGATCGCCGCCGGGGCGTTGATCGTCATCGAGGTCGAGACGCCGTCGAGCGGGATCTCCTCGAAGCAGATCCGCATGTCCTCGATCGTGTCGATCGGGACGCCGGTGCGGCCGACCTCGCCGTGGCAAAGCGGGTCGTCGGAGTCGCGGCCGAGCTGGGTCGGCAGGTCGAAGGCCATCGAGAGGCCGGTAGAGCCGTGCTCGATCAGGTAGCGGTAGCGCTCGTTGGTGTCCTCGGGAGAGGCAAAGCCGGCGTACTGGCGCATCGTCCAGAGCCGGTCGCGGTACATGCCCTCGTGGATGCCGCGGGTGAAGGGCGGCTCGCCGGGCTCGCCGAGGCGCTCCTCGAGCCCCGGGGCGACGTCGGCCTCGGTGTAGAGGCGGTCGATCTCGATCCCGGAGTCGGTGTAGACGCGCTCGTCGTCGGGCCCGACCACGGGCGCGATCGTGCGGTGGGCCTCCTCGGCCGCGGCCTTGCTCTTGCTCGCCATCCCGAGCAGGATATTGAGACGCGGCGCTCTTACGCGGCGGCGGGGTCGGTCCGCCAGGAGTCGAGCAGGTCGGCGAGGGTCTCGGCGAGGGGGATCGCGGCGGCGAATCCCGTGGCCCCGTGGAGCCGCCCCGGGTCGCCGACCAGGGCCGGGGGGTCGGCCGGACGCTCGAGCCCGGGGTCGCGACGCACCTTCACCGGCACCCGCGCCGCGGCCGCGAGATCGGCGACGATCTCGGCGATCGTCGCCCCGCGGCCCGAGCAGAGGTTGTACGCACCCTCGAGCTGGCGCTCGCAGAGCGCCAGCAGCGCCCGCGCGCCGTCGCGGACGTCGACGAAGTCGCGCACCGCGTCGGCATTGCCGAGCGCCAGCTCGACCTCGCCGCCCTCGCGCTCGGCGGCGGCGATGCGGCGGGCGAAGCCGGGGACGGCGAACCGCGGCGACTGGCCCGGGCCGATCAGGTTGAAGACACGGACGACCGCGATGCGGAGGCCCGTGCCCCGCGCGTACTGGTCGCAGACGATCTCCATCGCCGCCTTGCTCGCGCCGTAGGGAGTCACCGGGCGCGGTCGCAGCTCCTCCGCCAGCGGCAGCTCCCGGTCCTCCCTGACCCCGTACACGTCCGCCGAGGAGAGACAGAGGACGTGGGCGGCGGGCGCCCGCGCGGAGACCGCGTCGAGCAGGTTGAGGACGCCGGTCGTGTTGGCGGCGAAGGTCTCGGCCGGCCGCTCCCAGCTGCGTCCCACCGAGGCGGCGCCGGCGCAGTTGACGACCAGGTCGGGCGCCGCCTCCAGCAGGCAGCGCTCGATCGACGCGGGTTCGAGAAGATCGCAAGAGAGCATCCCCGCCCCGCCTTGGCGCGACGCTGCGACGACCCTGAGGTCGCTCCCGCCCGCCGCCTCCTTCAAGTGAGAGCCGACGAAGCCGCCCGCGCCGAGGAGCAGCAGCGTCCGCCCGGAGGCCACTCCGCCCCTGGCGCTAGTCGCCGGCGCCGACCAGGCGCTCGACGCCGGTCTGGTCGATCGTCCGCCGCAGGCCCTCGTTGAGCTCGATCGTGGGCTCCCAGCCGAGCAGGTCGCGGGCGCGGCCGATGTCTGGCTGGCGCTGCTGCGGGTCGTCGGTCGGCAGCGCCTCGTAGACGATCTCCGAGCGCGACTCGGTCACCTCGACCACGGTCTTGGCCAGCTCCAGCAGCGTGAACTCGTTCGGGTTGCCGATGTTGACCGGGACGTGGACGTCGGACTCGGCGAGCCGGACGATGCCGTCGATCAGGTCGTCGACGTAGCAGAAGCTGCGGGTCTGGCTGCCGTCGCCGAACACGGTCAGCGGCCGGTCCTGCAGCGCCTGGCGCAGGAAGGTCGGGATCGCGCGCCCGTCGTGCGGGCGCATGCGCGGGCCGTAGGTGTTGAAGATGCGGACCATCGCCGTGTCGACGCCCTGCTGGCGGTGGTAGGCCATGGTCAGCGCCTCGGCGTAGCGCTTCGCCTCGTCGTAGACCCCGCGCGGGCCGATCGGGTTGACGTGGCCCCAGTAGTCCTCCTTCTGCGGGTGGACCTGCGGGTCGCCGTAGACCTCGCTGGTCGACGCGATCAGGAAGCGGGCGCGCTTGAACTTGGCGACCCCGAGCATGTGGTGGGTGCCGTGCGAGCCGACCTTGAGCGTGTGCAGCGGCAGCCGCAGGTAGTCGATCGGGCTGGCCGGCGAGGCGAGGTGGTAGATGAAGTCGACCGCCTCGGGGATGTCGACGAAGCTGGTGATGTCCGTGTTGCGGAACTCGAAGGCCTCGTCGCGGATGTGGGCGATGTTCTCCAGCGACCCGGTCTCGAGGTTGTCGAGGCAGATCACCCGGTGCCCGTCCCCGAGCAGGCGCTCGCAGAGGTGGGATCCGAGGAAGCCGGCGCCGCCGGTGACCACGCAGGTGCTCATCGGTGCCGATGCTATCGGGCGGCCGTTTCCTTGGTCGCCGCGAGCCGACCCTGCATTTTCCGAAGATCCGGACCGGAGAGTCGTCCAGGCGGGGGGAGAGTCGGGCGCCGTCCATGTATTCGGCTGCCATGCAGATCGCAGCGGAAGGCGCGCGTAAACGTGCCGCAGTTGAGACTTATGTGCGACACGAGGCGACTCTGAGGCGCACCGCGCGCCGCTACTCGCTCTGCGACGACGACGCCGACGACGCCCTGCAGCGGGCGTTGGAGATCCTGCTCACCAAGGCGCCCAGCGACGACCCGCGGGAACTGATCCGCTGGACGCAGACGGTCGTCAAGCACGAGGCGCTGGCGGTGCGCCGGGAGCGCGAGCGGATCCTCAGCGGGCCAGCCGCGGTGACGCCCGAGCCCGGCCGCGAGGACTGGGTCGCACTGCTCCCAAGCGACGCCGACGGCCCGCCCGAACGGGCCGAGCGCCACGAGGCGGTCGCCCGCAGCCGCGAGGCGCTGCAGACGCTGAAGCCGCAGGAGCTGCGCGCTCTGTCACTGCTCGCCGAGGGCTACTCCTACGCCGAGATCGGCGAGATCACCGGCTTCAGTCACACGAAGATCAACCGCTGCCTGGCCGAGGGTCGTGAGCGTTTTCGCAAGTTCCTGGCCCGCAGCGAGGAAGGCAAGCGCTGCGCGGAGATGGGAGGGCTGCTCTCCGCCTTCTGCGACGGCGAGGCAAGCGCGGAGGACGCGGCCCAAGTACGGGAGCACCTGCGCGCCTGCGCCTCCTGCAGGGCGACCCTGCGCGCTTACCGCGCGGCGCCCGAGGCCGCGGCCGCACTGGTGCCGGCCTTGCCGCTGGGCCGATCCATGCTCGAGCGCATCCACGACGTCATCGGCGAATTGGCGGCCCGCTTCGGAGGACGTGGCGCGGGCGATGCGGCTCTTTCCCAGGTCGCGACGGGAGCGGGCGGGGGAAGCGCCGGCCTGGCCGGGTTGGCGAAAACGGTTGCCCTCTGCGCCGGCGCGGCAGGCAGCGTCGCGGCCGGTGTGGCGGCCGGTGTGGTTCCGGCGCCGCTGGAGACCAGCTCCGCGCGGACGGACACGCCAGCGGTGGAGCGCCGGGTCGGTCCGGGGGCGCGGAGGCCGACCGATAGCGAGGGTGTCATGCGGGCGACTCCACGAGCGCGGCGATCGCCGAAGCCGCCGGCGCAGAGGAAGCGGGACCTGCTGGCGAGCTCCGAAGCGCCCGCCGCACCGGCCCCCGAGCCCGCGGTCGCCAGCGCACCCGAATTCGCGCCGGCCCCGGAACCCGAGCCGGCCCCTGTCCCCGAGCCGAGCGAAAGCCCGCCTGCCTCCGTGCCGACGGGCAGCCCGGCGGGGGAGTTCGGGCCATGAGAAAGGGCGGCTTGCTCGCGATCTTGATCGCGACCGTCACCCTCGGGGTGACGGACCGCGTCCTCGCCAGCGCCGCGAGCCCGCCCTACCCGGTCGACCTGCGGGTCGCCGGCGGCGGAGGCGCTTGGCATGCCGCCCCCGTGTTCTGGCTCGAATGGAGTCCGCCGCCTTCGGGTGATCTCCCTGTCGCCGCCGTCGGGTATCGCCTCCGCGACCCCTCGGGGGCAGTCCTGCGCGAGGGCCGGCGAGGCGGGGACCGGCCTCAACTGGAGGTGCGGGTCCCATCGGTGCCAGGCTCCTACACAACCGAGGTATGGCTGGAGGGAACCGACGGAAGCCGAGGCCCCACAGCCAGCGCGGTGCTGCGCTACGACCACGCCAGGCCGGGAAGACCCGAGGCCCTCGCTCCTCCCGCCTGGCTCGCCGCGGACGTTGCGGCAGGGATCGAGATTCTGCCGCCGCCGGGTGCGGCGCCGATCTCTGGGATCAGCGGCTACGCGGTGTCGGTGGACCGCCGCGGCGAAAGCTGGCCCTGCGCGCTGCCAGACTGGTGCAGCGACGCCGAGATCGACCTGCGCCACAACGCCGGAGGCGGCGCCCTTTCCCTCGGCGCCCTTCCGGAGGGCGTCAACGTCGTCCGCGTCATCGCTGTTTCGGGAGCCGGCGTTCCGTCCAGCGAGCCCGGCACCGCGCAGGTCCGTGTCGACGCCACCCGTCCCGAGGTGAGGCTGGCGGGAGCGCCCGCCGGCTGGGTAGACGGTCCGGTGCGGGTCGTCGCAACCGCGATCGACCCGGTCTCGGGAATGACGGCAGATGGTCCCCAAGGCCCGTTCACGGCGCTCGCCGTAGACGGCGGAGCACCACGGATCCAGCGCGGCGACTCAGCCGGCGTGACGGTCGCGGGAGAGGGGCTCCACCGAGTGGAAGCCTTCGCTCGCGATGCCGCTGGAAACGTCGACGGGAACCGACCGCGCACGGCGAGCGTCGCCATCGACGAAAGCCCGCCGCGGGTGTCCTTCGCCGCCAAGCAGGACCCGGCGGAACCGGAGAGGATCGAAGCGGCGCTCGCCGACGCGCTGTCCGGCGCCGACCCCGACCGAGGCTCGATCGCCGTACGGGAGGCGGGCACGTCCCAGGCATGGCGGTCGCTGCGCACCACGAGAACCGATGGCCGGCTGATCGCCCGCTGGGACTCCGACTCCTATCGCGAGGGGATCTACGAGTTCAGGGCGATCGCCTATGACCGCGCCGGCAACGTCGCCGCGACGAACCAGCGGGAGAACCACACCCGGATGGCGCTGGTCAACCCGCTGAAGAGCCGGGTCCGGCTGCAAGCCGGACTGGCGAAGGGGATGCGGGCCGGCGCGAGGATCGCGTACGGCCGCGCGCTCGTCTACCACGGGCAGATGACCTCGGCGAAAGGCTCTCCGCTGGGCGGGCTCCCGGTGCAGGTGATCGAGGAGTTCGAGCCCGGCGCCGCTGCGGGAGCAAGGACCCGCAAGGTGGTGACCGGCGCCGACGGCAGCTTCGCGATCCGCCTGCCGCGGGGACCCAGCCGCCGGGTGGAAGCGAGGTTCTCCGGGACCCGGACCCTTGGCTCCGCGCAGGGGGGCCAGGCGCGGCTCGAGGTGCTGGCGGCC
>Ga0196962_10000100_pt1 | contig 55836 bp, 62 predicted proteins | sample S3v_20metaG_FD_183186 | JGI IMG/M metagenome (GOLD analysis project Ga0196962, IMG submission 183186) | Soil microbial communities from Anza Borrego desert, Southern California, United States - S3+v_20 | ecosystem: Environmental > Terrestrial > Soil > Desert | place: USA: California | collected...
GACCGCGCCGCCGAGCTGCCCGCCTGGCTCCACCAATATAACTGGCACCGACCCCACGGCAGCCTACAATACCAACCACCTATCAACCGACTCGGCCTGACCGAGAACAACCTATTGAGGCTCCACATCTAGAGCAGGCTGAGGAATCGGAAGGCGGCTTCGAAGTCGGCGCGGCGGGCGGCGAGGGCCTGGACCGCCTCGGCATCCTCGCCCCATTGCTCGGCCTGCCACAGCTCGTCGAGCATCGCCGCCGTCCAGGCTTCGTCGAGGGCGACCGCGCCTTCGGCGAGCGCCAGCGCGGTCACCAGCGACCCCGAGATCGTCACCAGCGGAGAAAGTCCGGCGAGCTCGAACGGGCCGCGCGCGTGGACGGCATGGGCGAGGCGCGCCACGGTGGCGCTCGGCTGCGGGCGGTGGATGACTCCGCGGACGAGCTCGAAGTCGACGTCGTAGCGCCGCCGAGCCCAGGCCAGGAGCGGGTCCCAGGAAGCCGACTGCCGCTCGGCCAGCCGCGGCGGACCTTCCGCTCGGTAGCAGAGCAGATCGGTTTCAGCATAAGCCGCGAGCCCGCGCGCGAAAGCCTCCCTGTCGGTCGCCACCCGGTCGATGGCGGCGTTGGCGAGGCCGGTCAGCGGCATCGCGCGCGGTTCCACCTTGTCGCCCTGGGCGGCCCACTCCGCCGCGACCGCCTCAGCCAGGGCCGGCGTGGGAAGCGCGAGCGGGCGGCGGCCGGGAGTGCGCACCGGGCGGCCGTCGAGGCGGATCTCCCCGGCGGCGACCGCCGCCTCCTTGTAGAATCGCTTCACGGAGCAGGCGGATCGCGCCAGCGCCCGGCTAGCCATTTGGGGCCGAAGAAGCTCACCACCAGGCCGGCAAGGGCGAGCGGGAAGCCGATGATGTGGCCGCCCTGGACGAAAAGGTCGCTCTGCCACAGCGCCAGCGCGAGCAGAACGACGACCGTGCCGCCGATCCGGACGAGGTTGATCAGGATGAAGCGGTTGCGCCACTGCGCCTCCTGGTCCTGCCTATTCATGCCATGGCCTTCGTCAGTTGGAGGATGTCGAGCGGGGCCGCGACGACGTGATCGGCGCCGGCCCTGACCAGCGCCTCGGGCGGATGATAACCCCAGGCGACGCCGATCGCCGTCACGCCGGCCGCCCGCGCCATCGCCATGTCGTAGCTCGTGTCGCCGATCATCAGCGTTGTCATGGGCGCCGCGCCGGCCTCGGCCATCGCCTGTTCGATCATCGACGGATGGGGCTTGGACGGATGGCGGTCGGCGGTCTGCAGGGTCGCGAAGCGGCCGGCGAGGCCGTGGCCGTCGAGGCAGAGCGCGAGGCCGCGGTCGGACTTGCCGGTGGCGATCCCGAGCAGCCACCCGTCAGCCTCGAGAGCCTCGATCAGCTCGGCGACGCCGGCATAGAGCGGCTCCTCCGCCAGCCCGGCGCCGCGCATCGCCTGGAAGGCCCGCTTATAGGCGTCCGCCAGCTCGCCGTGGCGATCGTCCGATTCCTCCGGAAGCATCGTGCGCATCGCCTCGATGAGGCTGAGCCCGACGACCGAGCGGGTCCGCTCGCGCGGCGGCGGCTCGAGGCCGGCTTCGGCGAAGCAGGTCTCCATCGCCAGGCAGATATTGTGCTGGCTGTCGACCAGGGTCCCGTCGCAGTCGAACAAGGCGAGCCGGTTGCTCACCGCATCGCCTCGGCCAGAGCGGCCTCGCCCCGTCCGGCCAGCGCTGCTGCGAGCCTCTCGCGGACGTGCGCGGGCTTATCCTGGTCGAGCTTGGCGGTCCCCCGCCAGGCGCGGATGTCGAGCTCGAAGCCGGTGATCGCCTTGAGCAGGCCTTCGAAGCGCCCCTCGCTCATCTTCTCGCGCCGCCAGACCGGCTTGGGCGCGAGCCGCGCTTCCTGGAAGGCCGATACGTCGTCCAGGAAGGCGATCAGGGAGTCGCGGTCGAGGGCGCGCACCGGCCCTTCAAGCTCGACCGCCACATAGTTCCAGGTGGGGACTCGATCCTCGAGGCCGTACCAGTCCGGGCTGATATAAGCGTGCGGGCCGTTGGCGACGAACAAGGCGTCGCATCCGGCCAGCAAAGCGGCATGGGCCAGATTGCCCTTGGCGACGTGGAAGCGCAGGCGCTCGCCCTCGACCAGCACCGGCACGTGCACCGCGCGCAGCCCGCCGGCGGTCGGCGCGACGAGCAGCCCGAAGCCCTGTTCGCGAACGAAATCCCGCATCGCGTCGCGATCCTCGATGTGGAACTTGCGATTGGGATGCATCAGCCCCTCCCCCGGCTTCGGCGTTCGCCGCGCCGTTCCTTGCGGCGCATCTTCGCGGCGGCCGCGGCGGCCTTGCGCCGGCCCTCGGCGGTCTCGCCGAACTTGACCTCGTCCAGCGGCAGGTCGCCGAGGGCGGGGTCGAAGCCGAGCGAGGCCATGCTCTCGCGAAAATGGTCGGGCGCCTCGGCCGACAGGTCGAGCCGGCCGCCGTCGGGATGGTCGATCCTCAGGCGGCGCGCGTGGAGGTGGAGCTTGCGGCTGATCGAGCCGGTCAGGAACGCCTCCTGGCCCCCATATTTGCCGTCACCGACGATCGGGTGGCCGATCGCCGCCATATGGACCCGAAGCTGGTGGGTGCGCCCCGTATGGGGCTGCAGCTCGACCCAGGCGGCGCGGTTGCCAGCGCGCTCGAGTACCCGATAGCGGGTCCGCGCCGGCTGGCCCTCGGCCTCGTCGACATGCATCTTCTCGCCGCCCGTCCCCGGCTGCTTGGCGAGCGGCAGGTCGATCAAGCCGTCCTCGACCGAGGGAACGCCGGTCACAAGCGCCCAGTAGACCTTGCGCGCGGTCCGCCCCGCAAAGGCCCTGGCGAAGAAGGCGGCGGCGCGCGGCGTGCGGGCGAGCAGCAGGACTCCGGACGTGTCCTTGTCGAGGCGGTGGACGAGCTTGGGGCGCGCCTCCCCCTCCTCGGCCAGCCCGTCGAGCAGCCGGTCGAGATGGACGGCGGTCTTGGTCCCGCCCTGGGTGGCGAGGCCAGGCGGCTTGGCGACGACGATGGCAGCGGGGTCGCGGTGGATGACCAGGCCGCGGACGAACTCGACCTCGTCCTCGCTCAGGCTTGCGCGTTTCGGCCTGGGCCGGGCCGCCGCCGCTTCCTCCTCGAGCGGCGGGACCCGGATCGCCTGCCCCGCCTCGACCCGATCGCCGGGCGCGGCGCGCTTGCCGTCGAGCCGCAGCTGGCCGGTTCGGGCCCAGCGGGCGACGGTGCCGAAGCTCGCTTCGGGAAGGTTGCGCCGGAACCAGCGGTCGAGACGGATGCCGTCATCCTCGTCGGTGACCGTGAAGGTGCGGACCTGGTCGGCCGCGCTCATCCGCCGGCCCCGCTCAGCCAGAGGCCGAGAAACAGCAGCGCCACCGCGCCGAGCACAGACGAGGCGACGTAGACCGCCGCCATCCAGAGCTGGCCGTTCAGGATCATGAAGGCGGTCTCGGCGCTGAACGCCGAAAAGGTGGTGAAGCCCCCGAGCAGGCCCGCCCCGACGAACAACCGGAGCATCTCGCCCTCGCCGCCGCGGACGATGATCAGCCCGAGCAGAAGCCCGACGAGCAAGCCGCCGCCGAGATTGACCAGCCACGTCCCCCAGGGGAAGGCCGGGCTGAGGCGGTGCGCCGCGAACAGCGTGACGGCGTAGCGCAGCCCCGCGCCGGCGGCGCCGCCGAGCATGACGAGGGCGAAATTGTGCATCGTCGCGCATGTAGCGACGGCCGGCCTGGTTCGCCACTCCTCCCCTCCCGGCGGGAGGGGACTCGCCTTATCGGCCGTGGTTGACGATCAGCGCGACCTCGGAACCGCCCTGGACGGGGGTGACGATGACCACGAAGGCGCCGTCGGTGCGCGGGTTGACTCCGCCGAGCAGGTGATCGGCGCCGCGCATCTGGTGCTCGGCCGAGAAGCCGGCGCGTTGGGCGACGCTTCGATAATGTTCGAGCACGCGCCCATAAGCGTCGCCGCTTCTGAAGGTGACGATCCGGACCCGGCAGTCGCCTTCATTGTTACCGGCGGCCTCGGTCACCCGGCCGCCCGGATAAGGCGGGAATTCGGCCGGCAGCCGGTCCGCCCATTGCGGCCCATATTCGAGGGCGGCGCCGCAGGTGCCGCCGTCGGGCAGGTTGCCGGTCGCCGCGGCGGCGCGCCGCACCCGGGGCTGCCCCGCCCTCGCGGGCGCCGCGGGACGGGCGCCTTCGGCGGCCGATCCGGCCGGATATTGCGCCTGCACCGGAGTCTCGGGCGGGCGAGCCGCATGCGGCTGCGCCTGCTGGACGAGGTTGGGATCGACCAGGATCTGGTCCTCGAGCGCGCTGGTCAGCGCCGGATCGGCGCCGTTGGCGAGCAGCTCGTTGTCGAGCTCGGCGAGATTGTTCTCGGCGGAGCCGCTGCAGGCGCCGAGCACGAGCAAGGCGGTGAAGGCGGCGGTTCGGAGCATGGGAGCGATACGGGTCTGCATGAGCGGGTCCTCTCGCCGGCCTTTTAGCCTCATTCCATGCGCCAATGGGTGAGCATAGATGGTTAACGGGGAGGCCCTTGCGCCTCTGTCTCATTCCTGGACTTCCAGAAGGCGAAGGTTTCCGCCTGCACCGCGGCGATGAAGCGCGCCGCTTCCGGTCCCTCCCACGGCCCGTCATAGCCGCGCTCGCGGCCGCCGCCCGCGACCCACCATCCCTGGCCGGGGAGGCCGTCGCTCTGGCGGACGACGAGCACCGCAAGCTCGGGCTCCGAGCGCCCGGCCGCCTCGTCGTCGACGGCGCCGAGCAAGGCGCAGAGCTGGCGCATCTTCGGGCGCGAGAAGGCATAGCCGAGATGTTCGAGCAGCTCGCCGTAGCTCAACGACCGGCCGGCCCTGGCGGCGGCGACGAGGTGGGCCCGGACTTCCTCAGGATCGGCGAGCGGCTGCGCCAGGATCGGTCCTCCCGCGGCGAGGCGGGAGGCTTATCAACTCCCGTCGGAGAGGACCAGACGGGCCTCGGCGCCGCCGCCTGCGCGTGGGCTGATGCGGACGGTGAAGCGCTCCTGGTCGCGAAGGCCGGTGCCCTGGATCACGAAGGTCGAACCCTCCTGGCGCGCCGCCTGGATGGTGAGGTCCTCGGCTCGGGCCGGGTCGCGATACCAGGCGGCGACCGTTGCGGCCGGATCGGCGGTGGTGAAACGCATCTCGACCTCGCCGTCGCTCTGGCCCCCCGGACCTTCGGGCCGCCCCTGGACATGGAGCCCGCCCAACGTCGAGCCCGGATAGATCAGGCCGTTCTCCCCGTCCATCTGGGCGCGCGAGCTGATGCTCTCGGGGATGTCGATCGACATGTTGAAGCCGGGCGCTTCGACGGTGAGCCGCCCTTCCTCGGCCCGGCCGGCGGCGGTGGCATTCTCCGCTACCGGCGCCGCGTCGTTGCCGAATCGCGCCTCGCAGGCGGTTAGCGCGGCGGCGGCGGCGAGGGCGGAAACGAGCTTCGGCAGCGTCTTCATGCGGCTATCCTCCATGCCGGCTCCTAGCTGTATTAGTACAATAATACAATAGCCGATTCGCCGCGCTTGCCGCCGCAACGCCCCTCCTCTAGGCGCGCGCCATGGGCGACGATCACCGCCGGACGCGCGCCGGGCTTCTGCTCGGCATCGGCGCCTACCTGCTTTGGGGCGTGCTGCCGCTCTACTTCAAGGCGCTCGTCCATGTCGCGCCGACCGAGATCGTCGCCCACCGGATCGTCTGGTCGCTGGTCTTTCTCGGCGCTCTGGCGACTCTGTGGCGCCGGTGGAGCGCCATCCGAGCGGCGGTGACGACGAGCCGGGTGCTGATGACCCTGATGCTCACGGCGCTGCTCATCGGAACCAACTGGCTCGTCTACATCTACGCGGTCGTCAGCGGCCACGTGCTCGAAGGGAGCCTGGGCTATTATCTCAACCCCTTGGTCAACGTCCTGCTCGGGGTCCTTCTGCTCAAGGAGAAGCTGAGCCGGGCCCAGCTGTTCGCGACCGCGCTCGCCGCCGCCGGCGTTGCGGTGCTGGCCGCCGGCGCGGGATCGGGTCTGTGGATCAGCCTGACGCTCGCGGCGAGCTTCGCCCTCTACGGCTTCCTGAGGAAGGTGGCGCCCGTCGATTCGCTCGAGGGGCTGTCGATCGAAACGGCCCTGCTCGCGCCGATCGCGCTCGCCTGGGTGCTGTGGCTCCAGCAGCAGGGGGCCAGCGGGTTCGGCGTTTTCGGCGCGACCACCGATCTCCTCCTCGTCCTCGGCGGCGCGATCACCGCGATCCCATTGCTGCTGTTCACCGCCGCGGCTCGCCGGCTGCCTTATTCGACGCTCGGCTTCCTCCAATATATCGCGCCGTCCCTGCAATTCCTGCTCGCGGTGCTTGCCTTCGGCGAGCCGCTGACGACCCCGCATCTCCTCTGCTTCGGAGCGATCTGGGCGGCGCTTGCCATCTTCAGCTTCGAAGGGTGGCGGACGGCGGCCTCGAGGTCGCGCCCGGCCGCCTGATCTTGCCGCCTTCGGCAAAGCGAGTCATTCTCGAACGTCACGGCAAGAGGGGAAGATGAAGACGGACCCGAGGATCGACGCCTATATCGATCGGCAGGCGGACTTCGCCAGGCCGATCCTCCGCCACCTTCGCGAGGTGGTCCACGCCGCCTGCCCGGAGTGCGAGGAGACTCTGAAATGGAGCTCGCCCTCGTTCATGTACAGGGGCCAGATCCTGGCCGGAATGGCGGCATTCAAGCAGCACGCGACGTTCGGTTTCTGGCGCGGCAGCCTCGTCGTCGGCAAGAGCAACGAACAGGTGAGCGGCATGGGCCAGTTCGGCCGGCTGGCCTCGATCGAGGACCTGCCGCCGCGGGCCGAGCTCGAGGCGCTGGTCAGGAAGGCGATGAAGCTGACCGACGAGGGCGTGAAGCCGCCGCGCGACAAGCACAAGAAGGCGCCGTTCTCGGTGCCGCAGGACCTGCGCTCGGCGCTCGACGCCAACGCCGCGGCGGCGGCGACGTTCGAAGGCTTCCCGCCGAGCTGCCAGCGCGACTATGTCGACTGGATCACCGGGGCCAAACGCGACGAGACCCGCACCAGGCGGCTCAACCAGGCGGTCGAGTGGCTCGCCGAGGGCAAGAAGCGCAACTGGAAATACGAGAATTGCTGAGCGGCCTCAGCCGCCCTTAGCCGCCGGGGCGCCGGGCCCGCTGACCGGGCGGCACTGCTGCAGCGCGAGCTGCCGAGCCTCGGCGCAGTCGCGCACCTGGGTGTCGCCGTTGGGAGCGATGAACAACGACCAGTGGCGGCCGTCGCTGCACAAGGCGACCCACATCGCCATGTTCCGGTAATCCTGCTGGTAGGCGGTCGCCTCGACGCGCTGGCAGCGCTTGCCATTGTCGCGGATGGCGCGCATCACGCCGAGGCGCTGCAGCTGGTCGGACAGCGCCATCAGCTGATCGTGGTGCGGATTGGCGATCTTGGTCGCCGGCCGCTCCTCGCTCGGCTGGGAGTCCCCGCAGGCCATCGCCGCGAGCGGGAGCGATATAAGGGCCGCGGCTCGCCACGCCTTCATCGCCCCTGGCCCTCCCCGGGCTCAGCTTCGTTGCCGACGAGGCGCGCCTCTTCGGCATTGAGGACGGTCGCGGTGCCGTCGTTCATCACCACGATCGTCCACGTCCCGCCGCCGGAGCAGGTCGCGTTCCACACCGGAAAGCCCTGATGCTCGCCGGCCGGCACCGAGCTCTCGACATGCTGGCACTCCTGCCGGGCGTCGCGGATGGCGCGGATGAAGACGCCGTTGCGCTGTCCCTCGGGCATCGCGGCGAGGCGATTCTGGACGTCGGCGTCGCCCGGCGCGGCGGCAACGTTCGCCGGTGCCTCGGCCTGCTCGCCGCAGCCGGCGGCGGCGATGAGAAAAGCGGCAATGGCCGCGGTCGATGCTTTGCTGTGCATCCTTGCTTTCCTCCTCGCCATAATGACCGTCGGCGCCGACGGTTGCACGTCAGGCGGCCTCGGCCACTTCCTTCCGGTATCGCTCCCTGAGCTCGACCTTGTCGATCTTGCCGGTGCCCAGCTTGGGCAAGGGCCGATCGTGGAACCAGACATAAGCGGGCAGCTTGAACTGGGCGATATGCTCGGACAGGAAGGCGAGCAGCGCCTCCCGGTCGACTCCGCCTTGCTCGCAATAGACGACCGCCGCCGTCGCTTCGCCGAGCCGTTCGTCGGGGACGCCGAACACCGCCACTTCCGACACCGCGGAATGCGCATAGATGGCGGCCTCGACCTCCTGGGCGCTAATATTCTCGCCGCCCCGGATGATGATGTCCTTCTTGCGGTCGACGATGAAGAGATAGTCGTCCTCGTCGAGATAGCCGATATCGCCGGTCCTCAGATACAGGTCGGCGGTGAAGGCGGCCCGGCTGGCCGCCTCGTCGCGCCAATACCCGCGGATGTTCGCCGCGGTCCGGATCGCGATCTCGCCGCGCTCGCCGACGGCCACGGGGCGGTCGCCCTCGCCGAGGATGGCCAGCTCGACGATCGGCTTGTGAGGTCGCCCGGTCGAGGCCGGCTTGTCGTGGTAGTTCGACCAGAAATTGCCGCAGCCGGCGGCGTTGGTCTCGGTAAGGCCGTAGCCCAAGGCGGGCTGCGCGCCCCGGAAGCTCTCCTCCAGCCGTTTGACGTGGGCGACCGGGCGCGGCGCTCCGCCGGCGGCGATGTCGGTCAGCGAGGAAAGGTCGTAGGTGTCGCGGTCCGGATGCTGCATGAGCTCGAGGCTCATCGTCGGAACGCCGACGAAGTAGGTGACCTTTTCCCGCTCGATCAGCCGCAGGGCCTCGCCCGGATCCCATTTCGGCATGAGCACCATCGTCCGGCCGATGACGAAGCTGTTGAGCAGCACCGGGACCTCGCCGGTGACGTGGAAAAGCGGCACGTTGACCAGGGTCTTGGGCGGGTTGGGCGGCGCCTCCCCTTCGCTCTCCTTGATCCCGAGCAGGGTGAGGAGCCCGATCGTGTAGCAATAGACTCCGGTCGTCACCGCCCGGTGGGTCGATACCGCGCCCTTGGCCGCGCCCGTCGAGCCGGAGGTGAACAGGATCGTCGCATCGTCCTGCGGCGCCACCGCCGGCAGCTCCGCCTCGCGGTCCCGGGCGAGCAACGGAGCGAGCGCTTCGTCGAGAGGCTGCTGGACCGGCAGAGCCACGGTCGGGATGGTGCAGCCGCCCTCGCGAAGGCGGGCGGCGCGCGCTTCGTCGGCGATGATCAGCTCGGGCTCGGAGATGCCAAGGGCGTGGCGCATCTCGTCGGCCTGCCACCAGCCGTTGATCAGCGTGGCGATCGCCCCGGCTTTCAGCACCGCCATATAGGCGACGATCCAGGCGGGGCAGTTGCGCATCGCGATCGCCACCCGGTCGCCCTTGGCGACGTTCCAGCTTCCCGCCAGCAGGCGCGCCAGCCGGGTCGCGCGGGCGTTCAAATCGCCGAAGGTGAGCCGCTCGTCGCCCGCGACGACGGCCTCGGTGGCGCCGTGAAGGGCGCAGAAGGCGTCGAACAGCCCGGGCAGGGTCGGCGGCAGGTTGACGACGATCGCTCGGCCCTCGTCGTCGCGGCCGATCTGGATCCGGCCACCTTCGCCGATCACCTTCTCCAGGACCGCGTCATATTTGCGGTCGAGCGCGCTCGGCATGCTCCACTCTCTCCGTCTTTGCCTTTCCTTGTGCCCCCTCTATGAAGGCGCGAGCCGGAAGGGGGAAGCCTTGATCGACGCCTTATCGACTTCGCTGACGGCGGCAAGCGACGCCATTTTGTGGCGCGATCTGGGTCTCGATCCGGTGGCGCTCGACATCGGCTTCTTCCAGCTCCGATGGTACAGCCTCGCCTATCTCGTCGGCATCGTTCTGGGCTGGTGGTACCTGCTCAAGCTGCTCGCCCAGCCGGGGGCGCCGATGGCCCGGCGCCACGCCGACGACATGGTCTTCTATGTGACCTTGGGCGTCATCCTCGGCGGACGCCTCGGCTACGTCCTGTTCTACCGGCCCCTTTATTATCTGCAGAACCCGCTCGAAATCCCGCAGCTTTGGGACGGCGGCATGTCGTTCCACGGGGGCGTCGTCGGCGTCTCCCTCGGCATCGTGTGGATGGCCCGGCGCCACGGGCTCGATTGGCTCCGGATCCACGATTACGTCGCATGCTGCATCCCCTTCGGGCTGTTCCTCGGCCGCCTCGCCAATTTCGTGAACGCCGAGCTGTGGGGCCGGGAGACCGACGTCCCGTGGGCGATCCGCTTTCCCGAGGTCCAGGACGGCCTCGCCTTCCTCGGCCCGCCGCGCCATCCGAGCCAGCTCTACGAGGCGGTCCTGGAGGGCATCGTCCTGTTCATCGTCCTGTGGTTCCTGTTCTGGCGGACCCGCGCCCGCTACCAGCCCGGCAAGCTGGTCGGCGCCTTCATCCTCGTTTACGGGCTCAGCCGCTTTGTCGTCGAATTCGTCCGCGAGGCGGACCAGCATCTGGCGGAGTTCGTCCGGATGACTCACCTGCACATGGGCCAGTGGCTGTCGCTGCCGATGATTCTCGGCGGCCTCTATCTCGTCCTCACCGCGAGCAGGCGCGCGGAGCGGGTCCGGCCCGTCGATGACTCCGGCTGAAGACAGGCTGAGACGGCGGATCGCCAAGGAGGGACCGATCAGCGTCGCCGACTACATGGCCGAGGCGAATGCCTTTTATTATGCCGACCGAGACCCGATCGGAGCGGCCGGCGACTTCACCACGGCGCCCGAGATCAGCCAGATGTTCGGCGAGCTGGTCGGCGTCTGGCTCGTCGATCTGTGGCTGAGAGCCGGGAAACCCAACTCGGCGCGCTTCGTCGAACTGGGCCCGGGCCGCGGCACGCTGGCGCAGGACGCGTTGCGGGCGATGCGCGCCGCCGGCCTCGATCCGCCGATCGAGCTGGTCGAGACGAGCCCTCTCTTGCGCCGGGTCCAGGCGGAGCGGCTGCCGGGGGCGCGCTGGCACGACGACGTTTCCGGCCTTCCGCGGGACGGGCCGCTGCTGATCGTCGCCAATGAGTTCTTCGACGCCTTGCCGGTCCGCCAATATGCCCGCGGCGGCGGCGAGCTTCGCGTCACATGGGCCGGCGGCCGCTTCGTCCGCGACTGTGCCGACGAGATCGCCGAGGATTCCCCCGCCTCGACCGCGCTCGTCCGCACCCTCGCGGACCGCCTCGCCGTCCAGGGCGGCGCCGCGCTGATCGTCGATTACGGCCACGACGGCGCAGGAGTCGGCGACACGCTCCAGGCGGTCAGCGGCCATGCCTATGCCGACCCCTGGCAGGCGCCGGGAACACGCGATCTCACCGCCCATGTCGACTTCGCGGCGCTGGCCGGGGCGGCTCGCGGCGAGGGCGTCGCCGCCTTCGGTCCGGTCGCTCAGGGGGATTGGCTCGAGGCCATGGGCATCCAGCTGCGCTCGGCCGCGCTCGCCAAAGCCTCGCCGGGCCGCACCGAAGAGATCGCCGCCGCCCGCGAGCGGCTGATCGCGCCCTCGCAAATGGGCCGGCTGTTCAAGGTGCTCGCGCTCGCCGCGCCGGCCTGGCCCGAGCCGGCGGGGTTCCGGTGAGCGAGGTCACTTTCCGCGACGCCGGGCCCGGCGATTCCGCCGCGGTGGCCGAGCTCGGGCGGCAAAGCTTCGTCGAGACGTTCGGCCACCTCTACTCGCCCGAGAATCTGGCCGCTTTCCTGGTCAATCACAACGAGGCCAACTGGCATGCCGAGCTGTCGGATCCGCGCTTCGCCGTCCGGCTCGCCGAAGCGGGCGGCCGGGCCGTCGCCTATTGCAAGCTCGGCCCGCCGTCGCTTCCCTTCGAGGTGAAGGCGCCGACCGTCGAGCTTCGCCAGTTCTACGTGCTCAGGCCATGGCAGGGGGCCGGCCTCTCGGCCGAGCTGATGGACTGGGCCCTGGGCGAGGCGCGCCTGCGCGGAAGCGAGGAGATGTATCTGTCGGTGTTCGTCGACAATCGCCGCGCCCGCCGCTTCTACGAGCGTTACGGCTTCGAATATGTCGGCACCTACCATTTCATGGTCGGCACCCATGCCGACGACGACCTGATCATGCGGCTGAGGCTGTCGCGGTGAGCCTCGACGCCATCCGCTCCGGCCTGATCGCCGCTCCCCACGCCTTTTTCGGCCGGGGCGGGGGCGTGTCGAAGGGTCTCTTCGCCGGCCTCAACATCGGCTGGGGCTCCGGCGACGATCGCGAGGCGATCGCCGAGAATCGCCGGCGCGCCGTCGCCGCCGCGGCGCCGGCCGCCCGGCTCGTGACCGTTCACCAGGTCCATTCGCCGACCGCGGTCGTCGCCGTCGCCCCCTGGCCCGACGACGCGCGGCCGCACGCCGACGCGATCGTCGCCGACCGCCCAGGGCTCGCGCTCTGCATCCTGACCGCGGACTGCGCCCCGGTCCTGCTCGCCGACGCCGAGGCGGGCGTGATCGGCGCCGCCCATGCCGGCTGGAAGGGCGCCCTCGCCGGAATCGTCGAAGCGGTCGTCGCGGCGATGGAATCCCTCGGCGCCGACCGCGGCAGGATCGCCGCGGCGGTCGGCCCGGCCATCGCCCGGAGGAGCTACGAGGTCGACGAGGCCTTCCGCCGCCGCTTCGGCGAAGCCGATCCCGGGCATGACCGCTTTTTCACCCCCGGACGGGGCGGGCGTCACCAGTTCGACCTCGAAGGCTTCGTCCTCGCCCGGCTCGCCGCCGCCGGGGTCACCCGTGCCCAGGGCATGGGGCTCGACACCTATTCCGATCCGGACCGATTCTTCAGCTACCGCCGAGCGACCCACCGCGGCGAGCCGAATGTCGGCCGCCAAGGCTCGATCATCGCCCTCGAGAAGTGAGCCTCGCCCGGCTCTTCATCGGGTGGGCGCCGCGGCGGCCCCGTAGAGCGCGGCCTCGGCGCCGGTCAGCCGAGCCCACATCTGGTCGCCATGGCTGTAATGCCACCATTCGGTGGGATTCGAGCAGAAGCCGGCCTCGACCATCAGCCAGTAGAGCAGCCTGCGGTTCGACCGCGCTTCGTCGTCGGAAAGCGCCAGCCGATCGCCGGACCGGTTCCGTTCGAAATGATCGACATGGGCGATCGCGCTGACGTCGTCGAAGATCGAGCCCATCCAGAGCCGCTCGGCGGTATCGACCCAGCAGATCGAGAGATCGACGGCGCCTCCCGTCAGGTGCGGCGCGGGCGAGGCCCGATCGGTGGTGGGAGCCGACCAGTAGGACGACACCTCGGCGCGCAAGCGGTCCTCGTCGAGGCCGGGCCGACGGCGACGCAGCTCCGCCGGCATCCAGACGTCGTGGAAATAGGCCTGGACCCGGTCGGGCCGCCACGCGTCGAACAGCCAAAGCCCGAGACCTTCCTCGCCCAGCCGGCGGTCCACTCCGGCGAGGCGCTCGGCGACGCCCTCCCTGACCCACAGTCCGGCGACGGATCCGGGGATCGGCGCGTAATGGGGCGGATTGCGCCGGCTGGCGTAGAAATTCTCGCCGCGAAGGCCGAAGCTTCGGATGTCGACGAGAGCCTCGGCGCCGGCGGCCGACGTCGGGTCCAAGGGGTGGGCGCGGTAGCCGCGTTTCAGCGCCAGGGCTTCGGCCTGCGGCGGGACCGGCCGTTCGCGAAGCGGGGCGAGGCTGCCGAAAGCAGACTGGAGATCCGGCCGGTCGGAAGTCATTCAACGATCCCGGGCATGTCGCCGACACCTAGGACGCGGCTGGCGCCGGTGGCAAGCTTGCCATCCCGCGCGGACATCCGTGCGCGACGGCCGGGCTAGCGGGCGGGCGCCATCATCGGCTAGGAGCCTCGCGCACCAGGAGACGCTCCCATGGAAGACGAAGCCGACCTCACCGGCGCGACGCCGCGGCGCCGCCCCAAGCCGGACGTGCTCGAGATCGGCGGACGCCGGCTCAAGCCGTCCACCCTGATGATGGGCCACGGCTTCGATCCGGGCCTGTCGGAAGGGTCGCTGAAGCCGCCCATCTTCCTCACCTCGACCTTCGTCTTCGAGAGCGCCGCCGCTGGCAAGCGCCATTTCGAGGGCGTCACCGGAAAGCGGCCGGGCGGCGCCGAAGGGCTCGTCTATTCGCGCTTCAACGGGCCCAACCAGGAGATACTCGAGGACCGGCTCAGCGTTTGGGAAGATGCCGAGGACGCGCTCTCCTTCTCCAGCGGAATGTCGGCGATCACGACCCTGCTCCTCGCCTTCGTCCAGCCCGGCGACGTCGTCGTCCATTCGGGTCCGCTCTATGCGGCGACCGAGACCCTGATCGCCCGAATCCTCGGCCGCTTCGGGGTCAGCTGGCTCGATTTCCCCGCCGGCGCGACCCAGCAGGAGATCGAGCAGGTGCTCGAGCGAGCCGCGCGCCAGGGCCGGGTCTCGCTCATCTATCTCGAGAGCCCGGCCAACCCGACCAACGCCCTGGTCGACGTCCAGGCCGTGGCCGCGGCTCGGGCGGCCGTGCTTGACGGCAGGCCTCCGATCGCGATCGACAACACCTTCCTCGGCCCGCTCTGGCATCATCCGCTACGCCACGGCGCCGACCTTTCCGTCTATTCGCTGACCAAATATGCGGGCGGGCATTCGGACCTTGTCGCGGGCGGGATCACCGGCTCCAAGGACCTCATCAACACCATCCGCATGCTGAGGAACACGATCGGCACGATAACCGATCCCAACACCGCCTGGATGCTGCTGAGGAGCCTCGAGACCCTGGAGCTCAGGATGACCCGGGCCGGCGAGAATGCCGCCAGGGTGTGCCGGTTCCTGCGCGGCCATCCCAAGGTGGAGAGCGTCGGCTATCTCGGCTTCCTCGAAGAAGGCGGCGACGCCCGGCAGGCGGATATCTACCGCCGCCATTGCACCGGCGCCGGCTCGACCTTCTCGCTCTACCTGAAAGGCGGCGAGACCGAGGCCTTCGCCTTCCTCGACGCGCTCAAGATCGCCCATCTCGCGGTGAGCCTGGGCGGCACCGAGACCCTCGCCAGCGCGCCCGCCGCGATGACCCACCTCTCGGTCCCGCCCGAGCGCAAGGCGGCCCTGGGGATCACCGACAACCTCGTCCGGGTGTCGATCGGGGTCGAGGATGCGGGCGATCTCATCGCCGACTTCGACCAGGCGCTGGGGGCGGTCGGATAGAGTCTGTCCGGCTGAAGCTGAATCGTTTCCCGGCGAAGGCCGGGACCCAGTCCTTCCGACAGGGCCACTGGACCCCGGCCTGCGCCGGGGAACAGACGCTTCCACTTCAATGGGACAGTCTCTAGCGCCTCGAATAAGCTCCGGCGGGGTGATCAGCCTTCCTTGGCTGCGGCAGGCGACCGGCGCCGGCGGCCTTGCCGGCGGTCGCGCCAATCGAGCACCTCCCAGCCCTGCTGTCGCGCCAGCTTGGCGAGCCGGGAGTCGGCATTGGCGGCGAAGGCCTCGTCGGCCCAGCGGTGGACGTGCTCGTCGGAGATATGGTCGGAGTAGAAGCGGATGTGGACGGCCTCGCGCTCGAGGCCCTCGCGCTGGAGCCAGGCTTCGATCATGTCGAGCTTGCCGAGGCCGTAGCAATTGGCGCCGTCGATCCTGGCCACGACCCGGCCGCGCGAATCGGGCAGAGTCTCGGTGGCGATGACGTCGTCGAAGCCCAGGCGCCGGGCGATCGCCGCGGCGTAGAGGCGGTAGGAAGCGGTGGCCAGCACCAGCCGGCGCCCGGCCGCTCGGTCCTCGGCGATCCGGGTCCTCGCGCCGGCGAGGATGTTGGTGCGCAGCTGCCGGTCGGCGAAGCTCTCCACGACCGGCTCGAGCCGCTCGGGGGAAGGACGGCCGACCAGCAGCCGGTAGTTGATCTCCTTGAGTCGGGCCCGGTCGATCATGCGCAGCGCATAGAGCAGGCCGGTGACCGCCAAAGCGGGCGTCAGAAGCAGCCGCCAAGGCGCCAGCCGGACCATGGCGTGGATCAGGAACAGCCCGTAGGTCGGGCGCCGGGTCACCGTCTTGTCCATGTCGTAGATGGCGAGCGCGCCGGTCCGGGCGACGGGCGTCGGCGGGGATGGGTCGGCGCTCTCCATAGCTCTTCGCTTGCCGCTTGCCGGGAATTGAAGCACTAGTCGCCGTTGCATGACGGTAACAGCCGATTTCGCTCAGCAGCTTGAGGACGGGCGGTGCGTGCTGCGCTTCAGCGGCAACCTCACCCTGCTGCGCGTGCGCAAGCTTTCCGAGCAGCTCAAGGAGATCGACGCCGAGCGGCTCGTCGTCGACCTTAGCGAGGTCGAGCGGATGGACACGGTCGGCGCCTGGCTGGTCCACAAGCTCGAGCGCGACCGCGGCGCGACGATCGTCGGGGCGACCGAGGACCAGCAAATGCTGATCGATCACGTCACCCGCGCCGACCAGCCGGTCAAGGTCCGGCGCGAATACGAGCCGCCGCTTCGCCAGTTCGTCGGCGAGCTCGGCGTGGCGACCCAGACCGCGCTCGGCACGATGGTCGGCCTGCTCGGCTTCTTCGGGGCGCTTCTGATCGCCGTCGCCAACGTCATCCGCCATCCGCGCCGCTTCCGATTCAACGCGGTGGTGACCCGATTCGACGTGGTCGGCGTCAGAGCGCTCGGAATCATCGGCCTGATGAGCTTCCTGGTCGGGATCGTCGTCGCTCAGCAGGGCGCGGTCCAGCTCCGTCAGTTCGGAGCGGAGATCTACACGATCAACCTGATCGGCCGGAGCGCCGTCAAGGAGCTCGGCGTCCTGATGACGGCGATCATGGTCGCCGGGCGGTCCGGCTCCGCCTTCGCCGCCCAGATCGGCTCGATGAAGCTCAACGAGGAGGTCGACGCGATGCGCACGATCGGCGTGTCGCCGATGGAGGCGCTCGTCTTCCCGCGGGTCCTCGCGACCGTCCTGATGATGCCTCTGCTCGGCTTCTACGCGGCGATCATGGCGGTCATCGGCGGCGGCATCTTCACCTGGTTCGCGCTCGATATCCCGCCGATCACCTTCGTCCAGCGAATCCGCGAGGTCGTGCCGGACACCGATCTCTACCAGAGCCTGATCAAGGCGCCGGTCTTCGGCCTGATCATCTCGATGGCGGGCTGCTACCAGGGCCTGCAGGTCGAGGGGAATGCCGAGGATGTCGGCCTTCGCACCACCACCGCCGTCGTCCAGGGCATCTTCCTGGTCATCGTGCTGGACGCCTTCTTCGCCGTCTTCTTCACCGAGATAGGCTGGCTGTGATGGCCGAAGCCGAGCCGATCGTCCGGGTCCGCGGACTCGTCAACCGCTTCGGCGAGCAGCTCGTCCATGACGGGCTGGAGCTCGACGTTCGGCGCGGCGAGATCCTCGGCGTCGTCGGCGGCTCGGGGACGGGCAAATCGGTGCTCATGCGCTCGGTCATCGGGCTCCAGTCGCCGGCGGACGGGGCCATCACGGTGTTCGGCGAATCGATGATCGACCGCGACGAGGAGGAGGCGAAGCATGTCCGCCGCCGCTGGGGCGTGCTGTTCCAGGGCGGCGCCCTCTTCTCGACGCTGACCGTCGCCGAGAACGTCCAGGTGCCGATCAAGGAATTCTATCCCGGCATCGACCAGGATCTGCTCGACGAGATCGCCGCCTACAAGATCTCGATGAGCGGCCTCAACGTCGACGCCGGCGCCAAATATCCCTCCGAGCTGTCCGGAGGAATGCGCAAGCGCGCCGGCATCGCGCGCGCGCTCGCTCTCGATCCGGAGCTCCTGTTCCTCGACGAGCCGACCGCCGGCCTCGATCCGATCGGGGCCGCCGCCTTCGACCAGCTCATCCTCGAATTGCGCGACGCGCTCGGGCTCACCGTCTTCCTGATCACCCACGACCTCGACACGCTCTACGCGATCTGCGACCGGGTGGCGGTGCTGGCGGACCGCAAAGTCGTCGCGGTCGGGCCGATTCCGGAATTATTGGCTTTGGACCACGAGTGGATTCAGGACTATTTCAAGGGTCCGCGCGGCCGCGCCGCCGCGACCATTGCTGAACGCGAAGAGGCCGCGACCTGATGGAAACCCGATCCAACCAGATCCTCGTCGGCAGCATCACGCTGGGGCTGATCGCCGCCCTGGCGGTGTTCATCGTCTGGCTGAGCCAGGTCGGCGACGGCGCCGAGAAGACCTACGACGTCTTCTTCCAGCAATCGGTCGAGGGCCTCGCCAAGGGGACCTCGGTCACCTATCGCGGAGTGCCGGTCGGCCAGATACGCTCGATCAACCTCGAGCCCGCCAGCCCGCAATTCATCCGGGTCAGGGTCACCGTTCGCGACGAGACTCCGGTCCTGGTTGGAACGACGGCGACGATCCGCGGCGTCGGCTTCACCGGCGTCTCCCAGATCCAGCTCGACCCGCCGGAGCCGGCCCCGGGCCGCCCCGCCTCGCGCGAGGAGCTTCGCTGCCCCGAGCAGAATGCCCAGTCCGAATGCCCCTACGGCTATCCGGTCATTCCGACCCGGCCGGGCGCTCTCGGCCAGCTGCTCAACACCGCGCCCGAGCTGCTCGAACGCGTCTCGGCGCTCACCGAGCGGCTGACGGAATTGCTGTCCGACCGGAACCAGGAATCGCTGGCCGGGATCCTCGACCATTTCGAGGAAGTGAGCCGCAACCTCGCCGAGCGGTCGCCCGAAATCGCCGCCACCCTCGCCGAGGCCCGGGTCGCCCTCGCCCAGGCCGGAACCGCCGCCGAGCGGATGGGCCGGCTGGCCGGCTCCACCGAGAACCTGCTCAACGAGGACGGCCGGCCGCTGATCAACGATCTTCGCCTCACCATCAGGGCGACCGAGAACAGCATGCGCAACCTCGACGCGGTGCTCAACGACGCTCGGCCCGGGGTGCAGGCCTTCTCGACCCAGACCTTGCCCGAGGTCGGGCAGCTGATCCGCGACCTTCGAGCGACCAGCGAATCGCTTCGGGCGATTACCGACCGGCTGAACCAGCAGGGCGTCGGCGGCGTGATCGGCGGCCAGCGGCTTCCGGATTACGATCCGTGATGGAGGAATTGAGGATGCTTGCCAGATCGATTGCCGTCGCGGCCACCGCCTTGCTTGCGGGCTGCTTCGGCGGCGCCAGCGTTCCCGACCAGCTGCTGACGCTGACTCCGGCGCAGACCCGGGCCGCCGCGACTCCGACGAGCGCGGGCCAGGGCGAGGCGATCACGGTCGTCCAGCCGACCGTTCCGCAGGCGCTGCTCACCACCCGAGTCCCGGTCTATGTCAGCGACACCGCGATCCAGTATCTGCAGGACGCCCAATGGGTTGAGAATCCGGGACCGCTGTTCGGCCGCCTCGTCGGCGAGGTGATCGGAGCCCGCACCGGCCGGGTGGTCCTGGATCCGAGCCAGTTCAGCCACGATCCCGGCACCCGCCTGACCGGCCAGCTGCTCAAGTTCGGCCTCGACCCGACCGCGATGGAGGCGGTCGTCGTCTACGACGCCGCCATCTCGCGCCCGACCGGAGTCACCACCAACCGCTTCGAGGCTCGGGTCCCGGTCGCCGAAGCCACCCCCCTCGCCCTCGCCCCAGCCCTCAACGCCGCCGCCAACCAGGTCGCCGACCAGGTAGCCGCCTGGGTCGGCCGCTGATCGTTCCGCCGCCGGGGACCCAGCGCGTCCCGTTCGACCCGGCCGCTGCCGGGCCCGGCGCTCAGGCCAGGCTCTTGCTGGCCTGCTCGAAGACGTCCTTGCTGAGGCCGGGCGCGGCGACGACGCGCTCGAGCTCGGCGCGCATCCGCCCCGCCCTCGCCTCGTCGAAGCGCCGCCAGCGGCCGAGCGGAGGAACCAGCTTGGCTGCCGTCTGGGGATTGAGCCGATCGGCGGCAAGGATCATGTCGGCGAGGAAGCGGTAGCCTCGCCCGGACGGGTCATGAAAGGCGCGCTGGTTCACCGAGAAGGCGCCGACCAGCGAGCGCAGCCGGTTGGGATTGGCCAGGGTGAAGTCCGGATGCGTCGCAAGCGCCTCCACCGCCTCGGCGGTGTCGGCGCGGGTCGACAGCGCCTGGACGGTGAACCACATGTCCAGCACCAGGGCGTTGTCCCGATAGCGGTCGTAATAGGCCGACAGCGCCGTCAGCCGCTCGGCGGAATCGCCGTTGGCGAGGACCCCGAGGGCGCCCTGGCGGTCGGTCATGTTGTCCGCTTCGTCAAATTGCCGCTTGGCGAGCGCCGCCGCGTCGGCGGCCGCGGCGGCGCTGATGTAGCCGAGCGCGATGGTCCGCAACCTGCGGGCGCCCTTGGCTTCGGGGCTGTATTCGTAGCGCTCGGCCGACTGCGCCGCATAGGCGCTTCGCCAGAGGTCCTCGAGCTCGCGGCCGAGCTCGGCCCGGAGCGCCTCGCGGCGGGCATGGATGGCGTCGGGGTCGACGACCAGCATTCGGTCTCCGATGAACGATTCGCTCGGCAGAAGCACCGCTTCGGCGATGAAGGCCGGATCGAGGGACCCGCTGGCCAGGGTCTCGCGCACCGCCTCGACCACCGGCGCGTGGCTCGCCTCGCCGGTCGCCACCGCCGCGACCAGGGTGTCGAGCATCAGCTGCTCCATCGCCTCGTAGCGGGCGAAGGGATCGTCGTCATGGGCGGAAAGGAAGGCCAGCTCGGCGGCGCTGCGGTCGGTCTCGACGATCACCGGCGCCGAGAAATCGCGGTTGATCGAAAGGATCGACCGCTCCGGCGCGCCGGGCAGGGGAATCTCGGCCTGCGCTTCGTCGAGCACGATCAGGCGCTCGTCGACCGTCGCTCCGGTCGATTCGTCGAGCAGGGCGATCCTGAGCGGGATTGGCATCGGCTCCTTGGCGGCCTGGCCGGGGGTCGGCGGCATCTCCTGCTCGAGCTTTAGGCGAAGCTCGCCGGCGCTACGCTCGAGCCGCGCCGTCACCTTCGGGGTCCCAGCCTGGCTGTACCAGAGGCGGAAGCGGCCGAGATCGACTCCGCTCGCCGCCTCCATCGCCAGGACGAAATCCTCGCAGGTCACGGCCTGGCCGTCGTGGCGCTCGAAATAGAGGTCGCAGCCGGCTCGAAACTTCTCGGGGCGGAGGATGGTGTGAATCATCCGGATCAGCTCGGCGCCCTTGTTGTAGACCGTCGCGGTGTAGAAGTTTGAGATCTCGATATAGCTTTCGGGCCGCACCGGATGGGCGAGCGGGCCCGCATCCTCGGGGAATTGGGCGGCGCGGAGCATCCTCACATCCTCGATCCGCTTGACCGCGCGCGAGCCCATGTCGGCGGAGAATTGCTGGTCGCGAAAGACGGTGAAGCCTTCCTTGAGGCTGAGCTGGAACCAGTCGCGGCACGTGACCCGGTTGCCCGACCAGTTGTGGAAATATTCGTGGCCGACGACGCCGGCGATGGCGTCGTAATCCTGGTCGGTCGCGGTGTCCGGATCGGCCAGGATGTAGCGCGAGTTGAAGATGTTGAGGCCCTTATTCTCCATCGCTCCGAAGTTGAAGTCGGCGACCGCGACGATGTTGAACACGGCGAGGTCGTATTCGCGTCCGAACACCTCCTCGTCCCACTTCATCGCCGCCTTGAGCGAGGCCATGGCGTGGTGGGTCTTGGGCAGGTCGCCGTCGCGCACCCAGATGGCGAGCTCCACTTCGCGGCCGGAGCGGGTGACGAAGCGGTCGCGGTTGGCGACGAGCTCGCCGGCGACCAGCGCGAACAGGTAGCAGGGCTTGGGAAAGGGATCGTTCCACTCGGCCCAGTGGCGCCCGTCCGGCAGCTCGCCCGCGCCGACCGGGTCGCCATTGGCCAGCAGCACCGGGAAGCCGGCCTTGTCGGCGATCATCCTCACCCGATAGCGGCTCAGCACGTCGGGACGGTCCGGAAAGGGCGTGATTCGACGGAAGCCCTGAGCCTCGCACTGGGTGCACAGCATCCCACCCGATTCGTACAGGCCCATGAGCTGGGTGTTGGCGCGCGGCGAAATCTCGTTGACGATCTCGATCCGATGGCTGGCGCCCGGAAGCTCGATCAGGAGGTCCTTGCCGTCCATCCGCCACGACGTCCCGGTGGCGCCGACGATGCCGACGAAAAGCGGCTCGGACCTGCTCGTGTCCAGCCGGAGGACCCGGCCGCGCGCCGTCGGCGAGCGCTCGACCCGAAGCGTCGAACGGACTCGGGTTCGCTCCGGATCGAGCTCGAACTCGAGCGCGACCTCGGGCACCAGCCAGTCGGGCGGACGATAATCCTCGCGGCGGATGACGGGCGGCTGGGCTGCGGCGGGGCGGGCGTCGACCATCGCGCCGCTCTAAGCACCGAGGCAACCGCGTGCAATCGCCGCGCCGCCGTGGAGCAAGCCGGGCCGCTGAGCCGATCCCGCGCCGGCCGCGACTAGTGCTGCGGCGCAACAGCGACGGATATTTGCACGCCGCAGCGAGATTTTCAGGCTTCCTCAAGCCTTTCGTGCTGATAGTCTCGATCGCGATGAGCACGATCGACGACATATTGATCGACAAGGTCTATTCGCCCCTGTCCGGCTGGCTCGAGCATCGGCTCGGCGTGAGCCGGTGGCGGGCGTCGATCGAATGCCTCAACGGCAGCCTCGCTTTCTACGTCGCAGCGGTGGCGCTCGAGATTGCCGGCAAGGGCCCCTATGACGGCATCTTCATGACGATGCTGCGCGCGCTGGTGTGGCTCCTGGTCATGGATGCGGTGCGCCGCGTCGCCTACCGCCAGGCCGCGTCTTCGGTCGGCCCACGCACCGCGCGGGTCAGGGAGTGGATCTTCCGGCTGGTGCTGGTCGCGGTGCTTCCGCTCAGCCTCTATTATGCCCAAGGCTGGCACAATCTGTGCTATTCGGCCTCGCTCATGCTGCTGATCTGCCACCTTTATCTGAAGGCGTCGGACCCGCCGCCGCCGCAGCCGAAAGGCCGTTTGGCCTTCGGCGGCGCCTGATCCCGCGGCCCCGCGGGAGCGACGAAGCGAGGAACAAGGCCGACGGTTGGAGCGTCCTACCTGCAATCCGCAGCCGCGCCGGCCCGCGGAGCAACGTAGGAGTGAAGCCATGGGTCTCATAGTAGCATTGATCATCGGGGGCATCATCGGCTGGCTTGCGAGCATCGTGATGCGCACCAACGCCCAGCAGGGCATCCTCTTGAACATCGTCGTCGGCATTGTCGGCTCGCTGATCGGCAGCTTCCTGCTCGGCGGCTTCTTCGGCGCCGACGGCAACATCCTCAACAGCCCGCTCGACGGCGGCACCCTGATCGCCGCCTTCCTCGGCGCGGTCATCCTGCTGGCGGTCGTCAACCTGTTCCGCAGGGGCGCCGTCCGCTAACCGGCACAGAAGTTCGAACACGGGCAAGCCCGCGGCTCCCCCTTCGCCGCGGGCTTGTTCCTGCTTGGCGCCTCACTCGCCCGGAGCGGGGGCCGGGGCTCTCCCGGCGCGAAGGGCGATGACCAGGCCGACCAGGCCCAGCGCCCCGCCAGCGAGCGCCAGAGCCGACCAGCGATAGCCTTCGAAGAGCGTCGACAGGATCATCGCGACGATCGGGATCAGCACGCTCGAGTAGGCGGCGCGGGCCGGACCGATCGAGCGGATGATCCGGTAGTAGAGCCAGAAGGCGAGCGAAGAGGCGATCACGCTGAGATAGACGAGGCCGAGCCAATAGCCCGGCCGGTCGTCGAAGACCGGAGGCCCCGTCGTCGCCCAGGCGATGGCCGCGTCGACCGCCGCGCCGTACAGCATCGCCCATCCCAGCATCGCCGCGATCGAGCGCCGCCTCACGCCCTCGGCGAGCTGCATGACGTTGGCGACCGAGGCGGCGAGGACCGCGACCAGGGTCAGCCCGAGGCCGGCCAGAACCGCCCCGGTCGAGGCGTCGGTATGGCGCATTTCCTGGACGAAGAGCAGCGCGACTCCGGCCATGGCGACCGCCGAGCCGAGCGCGAAGCGGCCGCTGATTCGAGCGCCGAAGAACAGCCATGCGAGGACCGCGTTCGGCGCCACCAGGAGAGCGAAGACGACCGCGGCCAGGCCGGAGGTGATGTAGAGCTCGGCGAAATAGACGCAGTTATAGTTGACGACGAACTGGCAGAGCCCGAGCAGCAGCGCCAAACCATGGCCGGCGCGGCCGAGGGCGAGGCCGGCGCCGCCGAGGCGAGCGATGACCAGCATCACCGCGCCGGCGATGACGAAGCGGTAGCTGACCGACCAGACCGGCGGCACCGTGCCGAGCTGGTCCTTGATCACGATCCATGTCGAGCTCCAGATCAGGGTGATCAGGAGAAAGGGAAGAAGCAGCCTCGGATCGCGAAACCCCGCCGGCGAATCGCTCACAGCGCCCGGATGGCCGCGGCCAGGGCGTCGACATGGGCCGGATCGCTGTCCCAGCTCGTCACCAGCCGCGCCTCCCCCGGCCCCCAGTCGTAGAAATCGAAGCCCTGCGCCCTCAGCGCCGCCGCCTCCTCGGCGGTCACCCGGATGAACGCCTCGTTGGCGGCCACCGGCAGCAGCAGCCGCTCCGGGCCGGCCGCTTCGGCCAGCCGCGAGGCGGCGGCATTGGCGGCTCGGGCGTTGCGAAGCCACACCCCGTCCTCGATCAGCGCCAGGATCTGGGCGGCCAGATAGCGGCCCTTGGAGAGCAAATGACCGGCCCGCTTGCGCCGGTAGCGGGTCGCCTCCGCCAGCTCCGCGCGGAAGAAGATCAGGGCGTCGGCGGAGAGTCCGCCATTCTTGGTGAAGCCGAAGCTCAGCGCGTCGACGCCAGAGCGCCAGCTGAGATCGGCGGGCGAGCAGCCGAGGCTTGCCACGGCATTGGCGAAGCGGGCGCCGTCGACGTGGAAGCCGAGGCCGCGGCTCCGGCACAATTCGCCCAATGCCGCCGTCTCCGCGGGGGTGTAGACGAGGCCGTATTCCGTGGCGTTGGTGATCGACAGCAGCGCCGGCTGCACCTGGTGGACGTCGTCCCTGACCGTGGCCAGAACCGCCTCGACCGCCGCGGGATCGACCTTCGCCCCCTCCCCTTCGGCGAGCAGCAGCTTGGCGCCGTGAGTGTAGAATTCCGGGGCGCCGCATTCGTCGTTCTGGATGTGCGCGTCGCGGTGGCAGACGATCGAGCCGTGCGGCGGGCACAAGGCCGCCAGAGCGAGGCTGTTGGCGGCGGTCCCGGTCGATACCCACAGCGCCTCGACATCGCGTTCGAAGAGCTCGGAGAAAGCGTTGTTCAGCCGTCGGCTGAGCGAGTCGCCGTCATAAGCGGTGTCGATCCGGTTGGCGGCGGCGACCGCCGCCATCGCCTCCGGGCAGGCGGCCGCCGCATTGTCCGAGAAGAAGCGCATCGCCGGGGCATTAGAGCGGAGGAAGGCCGCGTCAATGCGCTATCTGCCGCGCGGGTCGGGCCGGGACTCGCCGGCCGCTCGCCCTCGCCGGGAGCCGGCCGAGCCCGTAATTTTCGATGGCGCCGTTTACCAAAATTTTGGCCCTGCCGGTGTAGTCCCGCGCGGAGAGACGAGGGATCGGGAATGGGCGCTGACAATTTCGTGAATTCCGGGATCGGCGGCAAGCGCGGCGCCAGGCGCGCCCGGGTCCTGCTCGCGGCCAAGCTGAAGACGCCGTTCGGCGAGGTCGACGCGCGTCTGCGCGACCTTTCGCGCAAGGGTGCGCTCGTCGAATGCTCGAAGCAGCCCCCGGTCGGAAGCGAGGTCGTCTTCATGCGCGGGACGACGATCGTTCCCGCCCGGGTCGCGTGGAGCGCGGCGGGCCGGGTCGGCCTCGAATTTCTCTACATGATCGACGAGCAGGAAGTGCTGGTGCAGCTCAAGAAGACGTCGAACGCCCAGACCGAGCGCTTCCGCCGGCCGGGCCTCCACGAATCGCTGTCCGACAAGGAACGCAAGCTGGCGCAGGCGTGGGGCGTCAATGTCGGCCTCACCGTTCCGGGTGCCGATTGAGGGAGCGAAGATGGATTCCCTCCCCGGCGGCTGGCCCTATCCGTACGAAAGCGACACGCCGTCGCTCAGCGGCGAGCTGTCCACCGAGCGCGGGCAGCGCAAGGGCCGGCGAGCCGAGCGAGTCACCGTCGAGCTCGGTGCCGGCCTCCGCCAGCGCGGGGCCTCCGGAGTCTCCGTGCAGATCATGGACCTGTCGACCGACGGTTTCCGGGTCGCCACCCATCTCGACCTTTATCCCGGCACCGACGTCTGGCTGCGCCTCCCCGGGCTCGAACCTTGCCACGCCCGGGTGATGTGGGCGCGCGGCCACAGCGTCGGCTGCGCCTTCGTCCGACCGCTCCATCCCGCCGTCCTCGATATGATCATCGCCAGGGGACGGCGCTGAGACGACCCGCCTAAAAGGCTCGCCGGACCGATTCGGAATTCCGCCTGCTTTATGTTAAGCAGTCGGGGTCGAGGGGAGGCGACGGCATGGAATCGGATCATCGTTATTATTCGCGGCGGGCCGACGAGGAACGCCGCCGCGCGATGCGCGCGCTCACCCCGGCGGCGAAAGAGCGCCACCTGGAGCTCGCGGCCCTGTTCGCCTCGAAAGCGGTCGTTCGCACCGGCTCGAGGGAGCCCCAGCTGCTGCGCAGCTGAAGCCGCGCTCGACGGCGCCGCTCAGGGGCCGGCCATAAGATAGAGCGCGAGGAGCAAGGCGAGGACGAGGATCGCCAGCAGCGCGATGACCCATATCAGGCACGAGCGGTCGCCCGGCTCGGCGCCGTCATCGCCGCCGCCGATCACGACCGGGTCGCGGTCCGGCTGGCCGATCACGACCCCGGGCTCCGCGCCCGGAGAGACGGCGACTGGAACCTCGTAAACGCCGCCGCCTTTGTCCTTGACGGGACCGGTCACGGTGACTCCGGGAAGGCCGGACACGACGATGTCCTGGCCCCGCCCCGGGCCGAGGCCGTGACCGTAGCGGTCGCGCGGCACGATCACGATGACTCCGACGCCGGCGCCGTCCAGATCCGGCCGGACCTCGGTCCGCCCGCGATCGATGCCGACGTCGACATGGACCGTCCAGCTGAGCTCCCGCGTGGCGATGCAATCCGTGCCGAATTCGGCGCGGGCATGGAACGTGTAGTTGCCCTCCACTTCGAACAGGTCGTCGAGACTCCTTCCGAAGACTCCGCTCGGCTCGAACGTGCCCGCATCCGCCGGCCTGTCGGAAAGCGTCAGGGTGCGCTGCGAATAGCCGATCGACCGGCCTTCCGCCTCCAGGGCGAGCAGCGTCGCCTGGCGCTGCGGGAGCGCGTCGGCATCGAGCGCCGGGGCGACCGGCTGGCGCTCCGACAACAGATCGCCCGCCGCCGCGTCGGGCCGGGTGACGGTGAGCTGCACGGTGCCGCCCCGGACGAAACCCGCGTCGCCCGGATATTTGAGAGAGACGCGGGGATTGTAGCGGTCGCCGGTGTAGAAGCCGCGTCCCGAGTCGGCGCGGACCAGCCGCGGACCGCCGGTGGCGATGACGGAAATGAAATATTCGAGCGGGATCCTCAGTTCGGCCTCGTTGGGGAACTCGCCTCCCGTCACCGGCCGGAAGGCGACCGCCGACCAGAGCCCGTCGCGGTTCGAGCCGAACGGCAGCGCGAGGCGCAGGAAGGCCCAGGTCCGCCCGGTCGCGCTTTCGACGCCCGGCTGGCCGGCGATGAGCACGGTGCCGTCGGGCGCCTTGAGCTCGAGCTGGAGCCCGGCATCGTCGCGATCCCAGCCGACGACGACCGTGATCGACTCCTCGCCGCAGACCCCGAACTCGATCGGCTTCGACCTGAGCTCGCCCGAGCCCAGCTTGCCCGGAGGATCGAACAGCGCGCCCGCCTCGAAGATGTTGCCGAAGGCGAGCGCGAAGAACTTGCGCAGGTCGAGGCCCGAGCCCGCGCGGGTGTAGAGGCCGCCATGGCTGGCCGCCAGCTGCGTCAACAAGGCGCCGTTGAGGCTGGATTCGTTGCCGAAGCCGATCGCATTGACGTCGATGCCGGCAAGGCCGCCCTCGACCGCGGCGATCATCGGGTGGCTGTTCTGCAACCCGTCGGTCATCAGCAGGATCGAGCGCGGATTGGCGCCCGCGGGAGTGAGCATCATCCGTCCGGCGTCGAGGCCGCCGCCGATCGAGGTCATCGCGTCGGGGGCGAGGGAACCGACGATGCCGCCGGTGAAGGGCGGCCCTCCGACCAGGCTGTTCTTGGCGCCGGCGTCGACCGGGGCGCGCGCGAACTCCGGCGGCGCGGTCGCCGCGGTGCTGAACGAGACCAGGCCGAGCCGATTGCCGGCCCCCGACCTGATCAGCTGGATGAACAGGGAGGCGGCGTCGCGGGCTTCGGCGATCTTGGTCCTGGCGCCGTGGGCCATGGCCATGCTGCCCGAGCGGTCGAACACGACGGCGACGTCGCGGCTGACCGGCGGCCCCGGCGGCTGGGCGACCTGCTGCAGGATCGCCTGGGTCGGATAATAGCGCAGCGAGCAGGCGGTGCCGGTCGAAAGCACGCCGACGATCCGTCCGGCGGTGTCGAACAGGCCCGATCCGGAGCTTCCGCCGGATACATCGAAATCCACCCTGATTCCGGTCGCGCTGCTGCTGTTGACGGTCTCGAAAGCGGCATGCGGCGCGGCGAGCTTCTTCACCGCGCCGTTGGGATGGTGGATCCCGAAAATCTGCTCCCCCGGCCCGGGAAGGTCGCCGCGCATCGGGATCGGGTCGATGCCGAGGCCGCCGGACGGGACCTCGATCTGGATCAGGCAGTAATCGTCGACTCCGTTCCAGATGTGGCGAAGCACCCGCTTCACCTTGTGGAACCGGCCCTGATAGCCCGCCGGACGCTGGCCGTTGCACTGCGTCTCGTAGTTGAAGATGACCGAGCCGCTGGCCCCTTCCTCGGGCGTGAGGCAGTGGCCGGCGGTGATCACGACATCGGCGTCGACCAGGGTGACCGAGCAGGTCGACAGGAACTCCTCGGTGCCGTGGGAGTGCTTGGTCATGATCATCCCGCAGCTGCGCGCGACTCGGCGGCGGACATCGCCGGACGGGATGCAGGCGACATTTTCCCACAATGGCGGCGTGTGGCAGAACCAGAAGGGATCGTAAATCGGCTCGACATAGGTCGGATCGAGAAGGAACGGATCGCAATTGGAGAGCGCGGAGGGATCCTGGTCGCCGGCGTGGCGCTCGCCACGGCCGTAACGGTCCATCTCGGCGCCGCCGGTGCCGCCGCTGGCGACGTAGCGTATCGGAATCCGGCCGCTCGGAAAGGCGGCGAGGTTGATCGGCCGGGTCCAGATTTCGGGCCCATCGCCGGCTTCGAACAGGTCGGTCCCGTAGCCGAGGTCGACCTCGAGCCGGCTCGTTCCGGGCAGGTCGACGTTGCGGAAGTGAAGGACGATGAGCTTGGTGCCGCCGGGGGCCGGGGCGGGCTGGAACTCGGCCGCCCACAGGCCGGGCGAGGTCGGCGGGGTCCCCGAATTGGGGCCGAGACGGACGCTGGTTCCAAGTGGCGGGAAAGTACCGGTGACGTGAGACATAAGCTGCCTCCCTGCCGTTCGCCGAGGGGGTCGCGAATCAGCCGCGGCCGCAAGAGCGCGACGCGACCACCTTATAGGGCGGGCGTCGGCCATCAATTCGATACTAGTCCGAAACGGCAGATGTCAGCGCGGCGACTTGCCGCCCGGCCGGCTATTGGGAGGTGGTGCTGCCGGTGAGGATTGAACTCACGACCTCAGCCTTACCAAGGATGCGCTCTACCACTGAGCTACGGCAGCATGTCGTTTTCTGAAGGTCGCGGCGCTATGGCCGTTGCGCCGATATGGTGTCAAGGCGGCTTGCCGCAAGGCGCCCGCCGGCCTAGCTGTCGGCCATGGCCAAGGACAAGGGCGACCGGGAGAGCCGGCTGGCTGCCGCGCTGCGCGACAATCTGCGCCGCCGAAAGGCGCAGCTGCGCGAGGCCGAGGCCCTGCCCAAATCCGGGTCCGGGGACGTGAAGGCCGGGGACTAGCGCGAAGCGTGCCGCGCACGCGCCGCGGGTCACAGCGGCCGGCAGGCTTCCTTCAGCCAGGCCAAAGCCTCGCCCTCGAGCTGCGGCGCGACCACCTCGACGACCCGCTCATGATAGCCGTCCACCCAGTCGCGCTCCTCCGGGCCGAGCCTTTCGGCGTCGATGAGGGTCCGGTCGATCGGAGCGAAGGTGAGCGTTTCGAAACCGAGCACCTCCTTCTCCGCGCCTTCGACCTCGATCGCGAGGACCAGCACCAGATTCTCGATCCGGATGCCGTATTGGCCGGCCTTGTAATAGCCGGGCTCGTTGGACAGGATCATCCCCGCCCGAAGCGGCTCGTCCCCGCCGGACTGGCTGCTGCCGACCGGCGAGATTCGCTGCGGCCCCTCATGCACCGACAGGAAGCTGCCGACTCCGTGGCCGGTGCCGTGGGCGTAATCGAGCCCTGCCCGCCACAGATATTGGCGGGCGAAGCTGTCGATCTGGCTGCCGCGGGTGCCGGCGGGGAAGAGCGCTCGGGCGACCGCGACATGGCCTTTGAGCACCCGGGTGAAGCGGTCGCGCATCTCCGCGCTCGGGACTCCGATCGCGACCGTCCGGGTGACGTCGGTGGTGCCGTCCGGATATTGGCCGCCGCTGTCGACCAGATAGAGGGTGCCGCTTTCGATCGGTCGGTTGGTCTCCGCCGTCACCCGGTAGTGGACGATGGCGCCGTTCGGCCCGGCGCCCGAGATGGTGTCGAAGCTGAGGTCTCGAAGGTCGCCGCTGGCCTGGCGGAAGGCGTGCAGCTTGGCCGCCGCGGCGAGCTCGTCGACGCCGCCCTTGGGCGCCTCGACCGCGAGCCAGTGAAGGAACCGCACGAGCGCGGCGCCGTCGCGGGCCTGCGCCGCCCGATGGCCCGCAACCTCGACCTCGTTCTTGATCGCCTTGGGAAGCACCGAAGGGTCGCGCTGGGCGAGCACCTTCGCGCCGGCTCCCTCGAGCGCCTCGAAGATGGCGGCGACCGAGCGCTCCGGATCGACGGCGACGCGCTTGCCGCCGAAGCTCGCCAGCCAGGGCTCGAAATCGTGGCGCTCGTGCACGCGAACGCCGTTGCCGAGATGCTGCCGGACGTCGTCGCCGAGCTTTTCCGACGCGACGAACAGGTCGGCGGTGCCGTCGTCGTGGACCACGGCGAAGGAGAGGGCGACCGGAGTATGATCGACATCCTGGCCCCGCACGTTGAACGTCCAGGCGATCGAATCGAGCGCCGCGAGCACCGCCGCGTCGGCCTTCTGCTCCTTCAGCCAGTCGGCCATTTCCTGGCGCTTGGCGGCCGAGGACTTGCCGGCATAGCGGTCCGGATGGACGATCAGCCGAGCCCGCGACGGCTCGGGCTTGTCCGCCCAGACCGCGTCGATCGGGTTGCGCCGGACCGCGACCAGCTCGGCGCCGCGGTCGGCGAGCGACTCGCGCGCCTTCTTCACCCAGTCCCGGGTGTGAAGCCATGGATCGTAGCCGATCCGGGCGCCGTCGGGCGCGTGCGCCTTGAGCCAGTCGGCGATGCTGGTCTCGGGGACCGACTGGTAGCTCCAGTGGGCGCCGTCGACCTGGGCTCGAACCTGGAGCGTATAGCGCCCGTCGACGAACATCGCCGCCTCTTCGGGGAGCACCACCGCCGCCCCCGCCGACCCCTGGAAGCCGGTCAGCCAGGCGAGCCTCTGCGCATAGGTGCCGACATATTCGCTCATATGCTCGTCGGTGAGCGGGACGACGAAGCCGTCGAGCCGGTCGGCCTTCAACTGCTCGCGAAGCGCCGCGAGCCGGTCCGCATAAGTGGACATTTTGCTTTTTCCCGAATGCCGGTTATCCGGCCCGCATCTAGTGAGGATCGCCGGGCCGCGCCAGCCTTCGCACGCAAGAGGAACGATGACCCGCACGTCCGAGCTTCCCGATCCGCCACGCGCCGAGCCGCGGGCCTATTCCTTCGAGCGGCACGGAATCGTCCTCGAAGACCCCTATCACTGGCTCAGGGACCCGGCCTATCCGGCCGTCGGCGACGAGGAGGTGCTCGCCTATCTGCGCGCCGAGAACGCCTATTTCGAAGCGGCGATGCGGCCGCACCAGGCGCTGGTCGAGACGCTGTTCGAGGAGATGCGCGGCCGAATTCCCGACGAGGACAGCTCGGTGCCGGTCCGCGACGGCGACTGGCTCTACTGGTGGGCGTTCGCGCCCGGAGCACAGTATCGCGCCTGGTATCGCCGCCCCGCCGCCGGCGGCGACGAGCAGCTCGTCTTCGACGAGCCTTCGGAAGCTCATGGACGGGAATATTTCCGGCTCGGCGCGATCGAGGTCAGCCCCGACGGGGCCCATGCCGCCATCATGGTCGACGACGACGGATCGGAGCGGTTCCGGCTCAGCATCCGCGACCTCGCCACCGGCCGCGACGTCGAGATCGTGACCGAAGTCGGCATCGGCCGGCCGGTCTGGACCGCCGACAGCCGGGCCGTGGTCTTCACCGAGGTCAACGAGCATTGGCGCAGCTACCGGGCCCGCCTTCACCGGCTGGGCGAGCCGACGGCGGGGGACTGGACGCTCTACGAGGAGACCGAGAATCTCGCCTTCGCCGTCAGCGTCGGCCGATCCCAGGACCGCCGCTTCATCCTGATCAACACCGGCGAGAACGTGTCGAACGAGATCCGGCTGCTCGCGGCCGACGATCCGGAAGCGCCGCCGAGGCTGGTCGCAAGGCGCCGGCCCAACATCCAATATTCGGTCGACGCCAGCCACGGCAGGCTGTGGATCCACAGCAACGACGAACATGTGAACTTCCGTATCGCCGAAGCCTCGCCGGAGCGGCCGGGGGAGTGGCGCACCGTCGTCGCCGGCTCCGACCGGGTCTATTTGCGCGGGATCACCGCCTTTCGCGATCATCTCGTCATCACCGAGCGGGTGGAGGGCCTCGATCAGCTGCGCCTGCGCGATTATGACGCCGGCGAGCGGCGGATCCCCTTCCCCGAGGCCAGCTACACGGCGGGACTCGGCGAGAATCCCGAATATGGGCCCGACGCCTACCGGATCGGCTACAGCTCGCTGGTCACGCCGCCGACCGTCTACGATTATCATCCCGCCGAGGATCGTCTCGAGACGCGCAAGGTCCAGCGCGTCCCGTCGGGCTACGATCCCGGCGCCTACGTCACCGAGCGGCTCATGGTCCCGGCACGCGACGGCCGGCAAGTGCCGGTGTCGATCGTCTACCGGCGCGACTTCGAGCGGGACGGCCGCGGCCGGCTCTTCCTCTACGCCTACGGCGCCTACGGCTACGCGACTCCGCCCGCCTTCAGCCCAAGCCGACTGAGCCTGATCGACCGCGGCTACGCCTTCGCCATCGCCCATATCCGGGGCGGCGACGATCTCGGCTATCAATGGTATCTCGACGGCAAGCTCGACCGGCGCACCAACACGTTCAACGACTTCGTCGATTCGGCGCGCGGGCTGATCGCCCGCGGCTATGCGAGCGCCGGCAACATCGCCATCCAGGGCGGCTCGGCCGGCGGCGAGCTGATGGGCGCGGTCATCAACTCCGACCCGGAGCTGTGGGGCGCGGTCGTCGCCGACGTCCCGTTCGTCGACGTGCTCAACACGATGCTCGACGACACCCTGCCATTGACCCCGGGCGAGTGGAACGAATGGGGCAACCCGATCACCGACCGGGCCGCCTTCGACCAGCTGCGCGGCTATTCGCCCTACGACAACGTCCGCGCCCAGGCCTATCCGCCGCTGCTCGTCACCGCCGGGCTCAACGATCCGCGGGTCACCTATTGGGAGCCGGCCAAGTGGACGGCGCGGCTGCGCGCGACGAAGACCGACGACAATCTGCTGCTGCTCAAGACCAACATGGGCGCCGGCCATGGCGGCCAGTCGGGCCGCTGGACCCGCCTCAGGGAGGTCGCCGAGGCCTACGCCTTCATCCTCACTCAGATGGGCGCGGAATGACCGGCTTCGAAATGAGCATCACCGCCTCGCCCGGCGACATTGACGAGCTTGGCCACGTCAACAATGCCGCTTGGGTGCGCTGGATCCAGGACGTGGCCACCGCCCATTGGGAGAAGGTCGCGCCGGCGGCGCACCGCTCAGCCTATCTGTGGGTCGTGATCCGGCACGAGATCGACTATCTTCGCGCGGTCGGGCCCGGCGAAACCGTGACGGCGCGGACCTGGGTCCCCGATCCGCCGAGAGGGGCGCGCTTCGACCGCCACATCGAGTTCGTCGGCGGCGACGGCAGGCCGCGGGTGCGGGCGAAGACGACCTGGGCGATCATCGAGCGGGCGAGCGGCCGGCCGTTGCGCGTTCCCGCCGAGGTCGCCGCGCCCTTCCTCGCCTAGCGCGCGAGCGCGGCGAGGATGGCGCGAAGGGCGCGGCGGTCGCTGACGAACTCCATGTGGGTGCAGCCGACCTCGATCCGCTCGTCGGCGCCCTTCCCGGTGCCGCGGGCCGAAGCCGGAGCGACGATCCCGTCGTTCGGCGACCACAAGGCGATGGTGCGGACCGGCGGCTTGCGATCGAGCTCGATCGGGATCGGCGGATCGTCGACCTTGTGATCGTTGACCAGCTCGTAGAGCCGCCAGGCATGATTGGCGTGGAGATCGACCGCGAAGGGCGTGCCGAGCGTGACGACGAGATCGACGTCGCCGGGGCGGTGCCGGGCGAGCTCGCGGGCATAGAGGCCGCCGAGGCTCCAGCCGACGAGGGTCACCGGGCCGCCCGCCTCGCCGACGACCTGGTCGAGCCGCTCGCCGAGGCGCTCGAGAGTGTCGCGCCTCGCGCCCCTGTTCATCCCGTAGCCCCAGCCGAAGGCGCGAAAACCGGCGGCGTCGAGGGTGCGACGAAGCAGGGAGGTCGAAGCGTCGTTGCCGAGGAAGCCTGGGATGACGAGGACGGGCCGGCCGTCGCCGGGCGCTCGCGCCCAGCGCGGCGGCCGGCGCAGCTGGGACAGGATCAGGCGGGCGAGCGCCGGCCCCTCGCGAGCCAGCTTGCCGAGCGGCGGCGGCCGCTTCGGGTCCCGCTCAGAGATAGTCGCCCCCGATCAGCTCGCTCAGCGCCCCCGGGAGCCGCACCCGCCCGTCCTCGGTCTGATGGTTCTCGAGCAGCGGCACGAGAATGCGCGGGGAAGCGAGCGCGGTATTGTTGAGCGTGTGGGCGAAGCGGACCTTGCGCTCCTCGTCGCGCCACCTGAGGTTCGCGCGGCGCGCCTGCCAGTCGTGCAGGGTCGAGCAGCTGTGGGTCTCGCGATACTTGCCGAGCGACGGCACCCAGGATTCGATGTCGTTCATCCGGAACTTGCCGGCCCCCATGTCGCCGGTCGAGGTCTCGACCACCTGATAGGGTATCTCCAGCGCCTGAAGCATCGCTTCGGCATTGGCGAGCAGCCGCGCGTGCCAGCGGGCGCTCTCCTCCGGATCGTCCCGGCAGATGACATATTGCTCGAGCTTGCAGAATTGGTGGACCCGAAGCAGCCCGCGGACGTCGCGACCCGCGCTTCCCGCCTCGCGGCGAAAGCAGGGCGAATAGCCGGCATAGAGGATCGGCAGCCGCTCCGGGTCGATGATCTCGCCGGAATGGAGGCTGGTCAGCGCGATCTCGCCGGTGCCGGCGAGATAGAGGTCGTCGGCGGGGATGTGGTAGGCTTCTTCCTCGTGGCCGGGGAAATGGCCGGTCGCGACGAAGGCCTGCGGCCGTGCCAGCGCCGGCACCGTCATCAGGGTGAAGCCGTCGGCGGCGAGGAGCCGCTGCGCCCACAGAATCAGCGCCTGCTCGAGCAGGGCGAGCCGCCCCTTGAGGCAGTAAGTGCGCGATCCCGCCACCTGGGTGATCCGGGCGAGCTCGGCCCAGTCGTTCCGCTCGACGAGCGCGACATGGTCGAGCGGCTCGAAGCCGAAGTTCGGCGGCTCCCCTTCGCGGCGGACGACGACATTGGCGCTTTCATCGGGGCCGACCGGCGCGCCTTCCCACGGAATGTTGGGCACCCGCAGGAGCAGCGCGTCGAGCGCCGCCTGCCGGCCGCCGAGCTCGGCCTCGATCTGCGCGATCTCCGCGCCGATCGCCTTGGCGCGCTGGCCGAGGGCCGGTCTTTCCTCGGGCGGCGCCGTCCTGAAGCCGTCGCTGAGCGCATTGCGCTGGCGGCGGAGCTCGTCGACCCGGGTCTTCATCTCCCGTACTTCGCGGTCGAGCGCGAGCAGGGCGTCGAGATCGACCGCGGCGCCCTTGTCCGTGATCGCGCGCTCGACGAGCTCGGGATTGTCCCTGATGAAGCCGAGGCTCAGCACAGCGCCCCTATGCGGCAAAAGCGGGAGCCGTCAAACCTGCGCCGGGTCGACGGCGGCCTGTCCGCGGCGCGAGCCTCGCCGACGCTGCCTGGCGCGGCGGCGCAGCGCTCAATTAGGCCGTTGCGCGAACCTGCAAAAACGCTGATTGGAGCCGGGCAAGGTGCCGTTCTGGGAGAGCGCGTGGCGAATCCTCATTTGGGTCACGATTCCGCCGTCTGGCGCGACGAACTGTCCGGATCCTTCCCGCCCCCCAAATCCTATGCCGAGGAGTTCGAGCTCCAGTGGAAGCTCGCGCTCGAGGGGAATGCCGATTATTACGACGATCCCGGCGTCAGCCTGCAGGAGCGCGAGATCCACGACCGGGTCTTCGAGTGGACCGGACGCTACCCCGAAACGGCCGGGTCGGACAAACCGTCGGCGGGAGTCACGCCGCTCGACCGCCCGATCGATCCCGAGCTGATCCGCGGCCGGGAGTGCATCGACATCGGCTGCGGCATCGGCCGCTGGACCAAGGTGATGATGGCGCTCGGCGCCCGTTCCGTGCTCTCGGTCGACCTTTCCGACAGCGCCATCCGGAGCGTCTCGCGCTTCAACCCCGACGTCCTTCGGGCCGACATCATGACCATCCCCGAGGAGCATCCGGAACTGGTCGGCCGGTTCGACTTCGCCAATTTCTGGGGCGTGGCGATGCTGACGCACGATCCCCGCAAGGCGTTCATGAGCGCGGCCTCGACAGTGCGGCCGGGCGGCGCCCTCTACCTGATGGTCTATGCGCCGGGCGGCATGGGCGGCGAGCCCGAGGGGGTGCGCAAGCGGCGGCATTTTCACGCGCTCGCCACCGTCGAGGAGAAGCTGGCCTATGTCGATCATCTTCACGACCGGCGCTGGGAGCGCGGCGCGCCCTTGCTCGAAAACGTCAAGAACCAGGCGCGCAACCTGCTCGGCCGGCCGAAGGAGGGCAAGATCGGGCTGCTCGACATGCTCGAGCCCTTCTACACCTGGATGATCCCGCTCGACGTGATCGAAGGCTGGATGCGCTCGGCCGGCTTCTCGCGGATGGAGCTGCTCAACGAATCGGTCAGCTGGAAGGGCTCGTACGAAGTGCTCGGCTACAAGGATCGGGCCAAGCCCTGACCCGGGCCGAATCCCGGCGCGGGGCGGAAGCGGGCGCGTCGGTAAAAAGGCGTAGACCTGGCGGAGACGGAGGGATTCGAACCCTCGGTAGGAGTAATCCCCCTACGGCGGTTTAGCAAACCGCTGGTTTCAGCCACTCACCCACGTCTCCGGAAAAGGGCCCCTAAGGCCGGCATATAGAGCCGGGCTTCCGATCCTTCAATCCGGACGGGATCGGGAAAGCGCGTCGGGAGAGCGCTTCGGCAAACCGCATGAGGGCTGACGGTATTAACCCGATCTGCCCGGATCGAGCGAATCGCTTTAATGCCGTTCCTGGGCGGGACTCGCATGGCGGATCGAGAAGGGCAGCGGACAAGGACCAGGCCGGCTTCAGCCGCGCCGGCGCCGCCCGAGGACTCGTTCCGGCGCAGGATCGACTCGGGTCGCCGCCGATTCATTGCCCGGCAAGAATTTACGGCGTTAATCTGCGGACCGGAGCGTGTGGGGGAAATGCCATGCTGAAATCGTTCGTGAATCTCATCGCCGCCGCGGCGTTCATCGCGGCCGCGCCGGCGCTCGCGCAGGTGCAGACGATCGACCCCAACCAGGCCGACACCTGGCAGGCCGAGCCCTCGGCGGAGGCGCCGGACGCAGCGCCGGAGACGTGGAACGAGGAAGCCGCGACCGGCTCCGAATGGGCGCCGGCCGAACCCCAGGACGCGGTCGAAGCGGCGCCGCTCGAGGAAAGCGCGACCGAGACCGCCGCCGCGCCGGCCGCGGCGACGCCGACGGTCCCCCGCGAGGACGTGTTCACCGCCGCCGAGGACGTCTTCGGCCGCGGCGCCGAAGGCCTCGCCGGAATCCTCGAGAACGTTCTCCGCGACCAGGGCGAGCCGGTCGCCTACATTTCCGGGCAGGAAGCCGGCGGCGCCTTCGTCTTCGGCGTCCGCTACGGATCGGGGACGATGCATCACCAGGTCGAAGGCGACCGCGCCGTCTACTGGACCGGGCCGTCGGTCGGTTTCGATTTCGGCGCCGACGCCAACAAGGTGTTCGTCCTCGTCTACAACCTCCACGACAGCCAGCGCCTGTTCCGCCGCTATCCCGGCGCGGAAGGCAATGCCTATTTCGTCGGCGGCTTCACCGCCCAGTATCTGCGCCGCGGCGACGTCGTGCTGATCCCGATCCGGCTCGGCGTCGGAATGCGTCTCGGCGTCAATGCCGGCTATATGCGCTTTTCCGAACGGAACCGCTGGCTGCCTTTTTAGGCCGGAATCGAAGGGGGCCGCCTAGACGGGTCCGGCGAAGCGCCAGGGCAGCGTCTCGCCGGCCCGGAACGGCACGATCCGAGTCCCGGCGGCCGGCAGCGCCGCCGGAATTTCGGCGGGCATCCGCTCCAGCGCGACCTGTCCTTCGTTGAGCGGCAGACCGTAGAACAGCGCGCCATGCTCGGAGGCGAAGCCCTCGAGCCGGTCGAGCGCCCCTTCCTCCTCGAACACCGCGGCATAGCTTTCAAGGGCGAAGGGCGCGTTGAAGATGCCGGCGCAGCCGCAGGCCGCTTCCTTCGCCTCGACGGCATGGGGGGCGCTGTCGGTGCCGAGGAAGAATTTCGGCGAGCCCGAAGTCGCGGCGCGGCGGACCGCGAGCCGGTGGCGCTCGCGCTTGGCGATCGGCAGGCAATAAGCGTGGGGCCTGAGGCCGCCCTCGAACAGGGCGTTGCGGTTGATGACGAGGTGATGCGGCGTGATCGTTGCGGCGAGGTTGGGCCCGGCGTCGCGGACGAAATCGACGCCCTCGGCCGTCGTGACGTGCTCCAGCACCATCCTGAGCGCCGGAAAATCGCTTGTGAGGCTCGCCAGAATCCGCTCGACGAACACCCTCTCGCGGTCGAAGACATCGACCGCCTCGTCGGTGACCTCGCCGTGAATCAGCAGCGGCATTCCGATGTCCTGCATCGCCTCCAGGGCTGGATAGATATTGCGGATCTTCGTGACGCCCCGCGCGGAGTTGGTCGTGCCCCCTGCGGGATAGAGCTTGCAGGCGGCGAAGGCGCCGGCCGCGAAGCCGCGGGCGATCTCCGCCGGATCGGCTTGGTCGGTCAGGTAGCAGGTCATCAGCGGCGTGAAGCTCGAGCCCGGCGGCAGAGCGGCGAGGATTCGGCGGCGATAGGCCTCGGCGTCGGCGGCGGCGGCGACCGGCGGCACCAGATTGGGCATGACGATGGCGCGGGCGAACTGCCGGGCGGTGTAGCCGGCGACGGCGTTCAGCATCTCGCCGTCGCGCAGGTGGACGTGCCAGTCGTCGGGGCGGCGGATGACGAGGCGGGTTGGTTCGCTCACGCGCACCCGATAACAAAGGCGGGTGAGTGGAACCACCTTGATCGACCGAGCCCTGCTGCGCCTCTCCGGCGAGGATGTAGGCGGCTTTCTCCAGGGGCTGGTGACGAACGACGTGACCCTGCTGGCGCCCGATCGGCCATTATGGTCGGGGCTGCTGAGCGCCCAGGGCAAGGCGCTGTTCGACTTCATCCTCTGGGCCGAGGGCGAGGAGGTGCTGATCGATTGCGAAGGCGCGGCGGCCGGCGATCTGGCGCGGCGGCTGTCGCTCTACCGGCTGCGCCGGCGGATCGCGATCGAGCGCGAGGAAAGGCTGTGCGTGCACTGGTCGCCGACCGGAGCTGGAGTGCCTGATCCGCGCCTCCCCGAGCTGGGACGCCGTTGGCTGGCCCCGGAGGACGGCGCCGGCGGCGAAGCCTGGCCGAGGCACCGGCTCGCGCTCGGAGTCGCTGAAGGCGCCGCCGAGCTCGGCAGCGACAAGACCCTCTGGCTGGAATGCAATGCCAAGGAGCTGAACGGGGTCAGCTTCACCAAGGGCTGCTATGTCGGCCAGGAGAATACGGCGCGGATGAACTACCGAAACAAGGTCAATCGCCGCCTCGTCGTCGTTCCGGCGGAGGCCCCTGGGCCGCGCACCCGAGTCCATTATTCCGAGCTCGGCCTGGCGGTCGAGCATCGCCGGACCGACGATCTCGGCGGAGCGATCGTCCCGCCATGGCTCGCGGCCGCGCTCGCCGAGGCGTGACCCGGCGGAACGGCCCTTCGCCTCGCTTCGTTGACCTCACTCCTCCCGAGGAGACTGCACGATGTGGCGCCGCTTCATGATGAACCGCTGGAGCCGCGGCTCCGCTTACCCCTATCGCCGGCGCACGTTCGTCACTTATTCCTACGGCGCGACGGTGATCGTCGTCTCGCTCGCTGCCATCCTCATCCTCTACCTGCTCGGCTATCTCAGCCTGTAGCAACCGGGTCGGAGCGCGCTTGAGGGAAGGCTCGGATCACTCTGCGGCGTTTCCGCGAGCCGTTACGCCAGAGCCGCGGAATAGCGGTACACAAAGCACAAAGCGGCTTGGTCGTCGTCGATTTGACAATTCCGCACCAGCCATGGCTGTTGCCGTCATCGGCAATGAGAGGGGATTCGGGACATGCACCGGGGGAATGGCGGCTTGCCGGCGCTCATGCTGAGGGCGATTTTCTTCCTTGGCCTATGTCTCCCGGCGGCTTCCGCGCAAGCGACCGCGGCCGGAGCGACCGAAGCGGGTGAGCCGGGCGGCGGACTGAGGCCGTTCAGGTCCGATGCCGAGCTTCGGGAATATTTGAGGCGGCTGCGAACGGAAAGCGAACCTCCGCCGCCGCCTCCGCCGCCGCCTGCTCCCCCGCCGCCTCCGTCACCCGGTTCACCGCAGACTGTCGTGAGCAGCGAGGAAGTGCGGCTGACGGGGACGACCCGGACGGAAGACCTGATCAATCACCTCCCCCAGGCTTTTGCTTCGACGAATATCACCAACCGTCAGGAAGCGAATGTCGACGAAGGGGGCATCGTAAAGGTCCTTGGCGACTTCCTGGTCATCCTTCGCCGCGGCCGTCTCTTCACGGTGTCGCTGGCAGCGGGCGGCCTGCGCCCGATCGACCATATCGATGCATTTCCGCCGGGCGTGAGCGCAAGCGGCGACTGGTATGACGAGATGCTGGTGGCGGGGGACCGCGTTATCGTCATCGGCTACAGCTATGCCCGAGGCGGAACCGAGATCAACCGGTTCCGCCTCGGCCCCGACGGCGGCCTGCGCTGGGAAGATTCCTATCATCTTCGGTCCAACGATTATTATTCCGACCGCAACTATGCCTCGCGCCTGATCGGCGACCGGCTGATCATCTACACGCCGCTCGAGCTCTATTGGGACGACGACCCGCTGGAGGTCTTGCCGGGGATTCGCCGTTGGCAGGCGGATGCCTCCAACCGCCGGTTCCGACCGATTGCCGGCGGCCGCCAGATATACAAGCCGCCGACCCGGCTGCGGCGACGCGATATCGACGTCGACACGCTCCACACGATCATCAACTGCGATGTGACGGCCCCCGTCCTCGACTGCTCCGCCGTCGGCGTGCTCGGCCCGGAGTCGCGGACCTTCTACGTGTCCGGGAATGCCGTCTACCTGTGGACGGCGGACGAGTGGTATGACGATAAGGACGAGGACGAGGGCGTGCTCGCCTTCCTGTACCGGCTGCCGCTGGCCGGTGGCCGGCCCGCCGCGATCGGCGTGCGCGGAGCTCCGGTGGACCAATTCTCGTTCCGCGAAGATCCCGGTCTCATCAACGTCGTCGTCCGCGCCGAAGGCGAGGGCGATGCCATGTGGGGGCCTGAGGTTTCGGACGGCGACGTCGCCCTGCTTCGGCTGCCGATCCGGAATTTTGGGGACGGTTCGCGGGACGCTCGCCCTTCCCGCTACCGACCGCTGCCGTCGATCGAGGGCGACGACTGGAACTTCCATAACCGCTTCGTCGGCCGCCACCTGCTCTACAGCGCCGGGGCGTTCGGGGAAGCGACAGAGCTCGCGACCCTCGTCGCCGTTCCGCTCGACGGCGGACCCGCCTCCAGGCTCGAGCTTCCTCACTCCGTCGGACGGATCGAGGTGCTGGGTCGCGACGGTCTCGCGGTCGGAAGCGCCGGCGACGCTCTGGGCTTCTCCGCGATCGAGCTCGACGGACGGACGCCCCGAGTCGGCGACTTTTTCCGCCTGCCCGAGGCTGCCGAGGGCGAGACTCGCAGCCACGCTTTCTTCTTCAATCCCGAGACCGCCGACGGGGCTTCCGGAATGCTCGGCCTTCCGATCGCGAGGGCCGTGGACCCGGCCTATCATCGCTTCTTCGGAAGCGCCGCCGCGATGCTGTTCCTGAGCCGCAACGACCGCAGGTTCGCCCATGCCGGCGAGCTCGCGGCCGAAGTTCGGGGCGTGGCCGACGATTCGTGCCAAGCCTCGTGCATCGACTGGTATGGCAATGCGCGGCCGATCTTCCTCGGCGACCGGGTTTTCGCGCTGCTCGGCTACGAGCTGGTCGAGGGGCGGAGGGACGGACGGACCATCCGCGAACGCCGGCGAGTCAATTTCGCGCCGACCCCGGCGACAGACGGCGATTAAGGCTCAGTCGAGCTGCGCGAACGCCCGCACCGGGAACGTGCCCATGCCGGCGATCCTGGGAGGCGCCGCGGTGAAGGTGAAGCCGCTGTCGGGGAGCGCTCCGAAATTGGTCATGTGCTCGCAGATCGGGACTCCGGCGCCGAGCAGGATGGTGTGAACCGGCCGCGAGCGGGCGCGGGTGTCGTCGATATTGTGGCTGTCGATGCCGACCAGCGCCGCCCCTCCCACGGCGAGCCGCCGAGCCGCGGCTTCGGTGAGGAACGGATGGTTCTCGAAATAGGCATCGGTGCGCCAGTGACGGTCCCAGCCGGTGTGGACGAGGACCGCCTTGCCGGCCAGGTCGAGGCCGTCGAACGCGTCGGCGCCCACCGCCATCGCGTCGGTCCGGACGACCAGCCCGGGCAGCGCGGCCAGCCGCCCGAGCGCCAGCCCGGCCAGGTCGTCCCCGTCGGCGAAGCGGTGGAAGGGCGAATCGAGATAGGTGCCGGTATTGGCGATCATGTCGATCCGGCCGATCTGGAAGCTCGAGCCGTCGTCGTAATTGGCGGCCGAGGCCTCGCGCGTCCAGAAGTCGCAGATATGCGGCCCCGGCAACCCCTTGTAGGTGGTCATTCCGTGCTCGATCAGGTGGCTGAGGTCGACGAGCCCCTTCGCCTTCGGATCCGCCATAATGCCAATGCTCCGATCATCATCCAGACAAGGTTCAGCGCGGCCGAAGGCAGGGCGCCGTGCCACCAGCCGTTGACGATGAAACCGGCCGCGCCGACGACGTTCATCGCCTGGTAGGCGGGGGACTGGCCGGTCAGCCGACCCATGGACAGCAGCAGATAGGCGAGCAGGATGAAGCTCGCGCCGATCCAGCCGGCAATCTCGACGAGGATCGCCGCGGCGGTCAGGCGGCGAGGTTCCTTAAAACGTAATGGAGGATTCCGCCGTGGCGGAAATATTCGAGCTCGTTCAAGGTGTCGATGCGCACCCGGGCGGTGAAGGCGCTTTCCTGGCCGTCGGCTTTCCTCACCTTGACTTCAAGCTCCTGGCGCGGGGTCAGGGCGGCGATGCCGGTGACGGTGAAGGTCTCGGTGCCGTCGAATTCGGGCACCTCGCCGACGAACTGGAGCGGGACGACGCCCATGCCGACCAGGTTGGAGCGGTGGATGCGCTCGTAGGTCTCGGCGATGACCGCGCGGACGCCGAGCAAGTTGGTGCCCTTGGCCGCCCAGTCGCGTGAAGACCCGGTTCCGTATTCCTTGCCGGCAATCACCACCAGCGGAGTCCCCGTTTCCTTGTATCTCATGGCGGCGTCGTAGATGGCCATGGTCTCGCCGGTCGGGATATATTTGGTGACCCCGCCCTCGATACCTGGCGTCATCTTGTTGCGGATCCGGATGTTTGCGAAGGTGCCACGCATCATCACTTCGTGATTGCCGCGCCGGGCCCCGTAGCTGTTGAAGTCTGCTCGGCCGACGCCATGATCGACAAGGTATTTCCCCCCCGGCGAGTCGAGCTTGATGGCGCCGGCGGGCGAGATGTGGTCGGTGGTGATGCTGTCGCCGAGGATGGCGAGCGGACGCGCCTCGATGATGTCGGAAGGTGCCTCGGGAGTCATCGACATGCCCTCGAAATAGGGCGGATTGGCGATGTAGGTCGAGCCCGCCGGCCAGCCGTAGGTGGCGCCGCCGCCGACCTCGATCGCCCGCCAGCGATCGTCGCCCTTGTAGACGTCGGCGTAGCGCGCACGGAACAGGTCGCCATGGACGTGGGCGTCGATCAGCGCTCGAACCTCCTCGTTCGACGGCCAGATGTCGCGCAGATAGACGTCGGCCCCGTCCCGGTCCTGGCCGATCGGGCATTCGACCATGTCCTCGATGACGGTTCCCTTGATCGCGTAGGCGACGACGAGCGGCGGCGAGGCGAGATAATTGGCGCGCACGTCGGGAGAGACCCGGCCCTCGAAATTGCGGTTGCCGGAAAGGACCGAGGCGGCGACGATGTCGTTCTTGTGGATGGCCTGGCTGATCGGCTCGGGCAAGGGCCCGGAATTGCCGATGCAGGTCGTGCAGCCATAGCCGACCAGCTCGAAGCCGAGCGCGTTCAGATCCTCGCTCAATCCGGCCTTGTCGAGATAGTCGGTGACCACCTGAGAGCCGGGCGCGAGGCTGGTCTTGACCCAGGGCTTGCGGGTCAGCCCCCTTGCCCGAGCCTTGCGGGCGACCAGGCCGGCGGCGATCAGGACGGCCGGATTGGAGGTGTTGGTGCAGCTCGTGATGGCGGCGATGACGACGTCGCCATGGCCCAGGCTCTCGGCGGCGCCGACCACCCCGTCATTGTCGACGTCCGTCGGGCAGCGAGTCTTCAGCTTGCCGATTTCCTGGCCGTATTCGCTCGTGAAATTGGCGATGAACTCCTCGTCGACGCTGGAGAGGAGGACCTTGTCCTGCGGCCTTTTGGGCCCGGCGAGCGAGGGCTCGACGCTGGCCATGTCGAGCGAGAGCGTCTCGGTGAAGACCGGATCGGCGGCCGGATCGAGCCACAGGCCCTGCGCCTTGCAATAGGCTTCGGTAAGGGCGACCTGGGCCTCGGCCCGGCCGGTGAGGCGCATATATTCGAGCGTCTTGTCGTCGATCGGGAAGAAGCCGCAGGTGGCGCCATATTCGGGCGCCATGTTGGCGATCGTCGCCCGATCGGCGAGGCTGAGAGCGCCGACCCCGGGGCCGAAGAATTCGACGAAGCGGCCGACGACGCCGTGCTTCCTCAGCATCTGGGTGACGGTGAGGACGAGGTCGGTGGCGGTGATCCCCTCCTTCAATTCGCCGGTCAGGCGGAAGCCGACCACCTCGGGGATCAGCATCGAGACCGGCTGGCCGAGCATCGCCGCCTCGGCCTCGATGCCGCCGACGCCCCAGCCGAGGACGCCGAGGCCGTTGACCATGGTGGTGTGGGAATCGGTGCCGACGAGGGTGTCGGGATAGGCGATCTCGGCGGCGTCCTCGGCGGCCCGGCGGTCGGCCTCGCGGCGGTCGGCGGCGGGGTCGCGCCGCTCGAACGGCACTTGAGCATCGGCCTGGCGGCGGTCGGCGGAGCGGCGGTCCGAGGCCTTGCGGCGCTCCTCGGCGCCCGGGCCGGTCTCGGGCGAGGACCACACGCCTCTCGCGATATATTCGAGGTTGACCTGGTGGCAGATGCCGGTGCCCGGAGGGACGACCTCGAAGTTGCGGAAGGCGGTCTGGCCCCATTTCAAAAACTGGTAGCGCTCGGCGTTGCGCTCATATTCGAGCGCGACATTCTCCTCGAACGACTGCGGCGTTCCGAAGGCGTCGACCATGACGCTGTGGTCGATGACGAGGTGGACCGGGACGAGCGGGTTGATCTTCTGCGGGTCGCCGCCGAGCGCCGCCATGGCGTCGCGCATCGCGGCGAGGTCGACGACCGCGGGGACGCCGGTGAAGTCCTGCATGAGCACGCGTGCCGGGCGGTACTGGATCTCGCGCGTGGACTTGCGCTCGGTCTGCCAGTCGACGAGCGCCTGGATGTCGTCGCGGGTGACGGTCCTGCCGTCCTCGAAGCGGAGCAGATTCTCGAGCAGCACCTTCATCGAGAAAGGCAGGCGGGAAATGTCGCCGAGCGCCTCGCCGGCCTTGGCGAGGGAGTAATAAGCGTAGGTCTTGTCGCCGACCTTGAGGGCGGTGCGGGTGCCTAGTGAGTCCTGTCCTGTGGAAGTCATCGTCGCCCTTCCGTCGCCGCGAATTCACCTCGACTGGAAATCCGCGTTTGCGGTTGAATCCGGACGGCCTCTAGCAAGGTGGAGGAAGTCGTGGAAGGCAGGTCAACTGAAGCGTGAGATTCACATGGAAAGGGATTATAGCGGGCAGCAAGGATGGAGGCCCCAGTGAACGATCTGGCGAAGGTATTCCGCGACGCCCGCGGGCAGTCGGTGCGGCTGCCCGAGGAATTCGAGGTGGAGGGCAGCGAGCTGCGCATCCGCCGCGAGGGTCGCAGGATCGTGCTCGAGCCGGTGGAGGAAGAGCCGAAGGGCGACTGGATCGACGCCATTGCCGGGAAGTTCGACGAGGAGTTCGCTAAATCGGCACTCGATCGGCCCGGTCCGGATAGCTACGAGAGGCCGGACATCAGCTTCGACCGCGACTGATGCGATATCTGCCGGACACGAACATCTTCATTCGCGTCATGGTGCGTGACGACCGAGCCGTCGGCGTCGCATGCGCATCCATCGTAACGAGATCGCACTTTCCGCCATCGTCCTTCACGAACTCTATTTCGGCGCTTATGGCGGCCGGGCGGGGGCCGACGATATCGACCGGCTGCGGACGCTTGACATGGCCGTGCTCGACTTCGGCCCCGAGGACGCACGCGTAGCGGCCGAGATCCGGGCGGACCTCCGCCGCAAGGCGATGCCAATCGGCCCGTACGACCTGCTCATCGCCGGACAGGCGCTGGCGCGGGGCCTCGTCGTCGTGACCGCGAACGGGCGCGAATTCGAGCGGGTGGAGGGACTGAAAGTGGAGGACTGGGCCGCAGGCGGATAAGCGCTCCGACTTAGGGGAAGACGGCCGGCGAGGGAATGAAAGCGAAGCTGTTGTGGGCGACCGAAAGGATGGCGCGGCTGTGGAGCCTGTCTTGGCCGGTGGAGGTCATGGGGTCCTCGTCTCGAAGCAGGCTTCGAGCCGGGCAGGCCGCCCGGCCGCTACGCGGCGGGCCTTAGCAAGCGGGGGAGCGAGGGGGAAGGGAGCGCGCTTGACGCGCCGCGAGGCTCGGGCGAGCTAGGGCCATGGCGCGGGCCGAGGGGGAAGACGCGGTTCAGCCTCTTGCGTGATGCACCTTAAAGGTGCATTTTGCATTTTATGAACGTCAAGCGCCGGCCACACCATGATCTGGGCGCGATCAAGGTGAGGTTCGCATCGGTCGAGACACTCGAGATCACGACGACCGCGTTCCGCTCGGCCCAAGCGCTCGGCTTCACGCTCGCCGACGTGGTGGAGGTGGTGCAGGCACTCGAGCCTGAGGATTTCGTGAAGTCGGAAACGGCGCATAGCCCGCTCAATCCGCGGCGCTGGCACGACACCTATTTGACCCCGTTCGAGGAGCGGGATCTCTATCTGAAGTTCGCGGGCGAGACGCTGATCGACGTCGTGCTCACGTCGTTCAAGGAGGGATAAGATGACAGAGACTCGCATCCACCCGGAAACCGGCGCGAGGCTGCGCCGCGGCGTCCGCGCGCAGACCGTCCGCTACGGCTCGCTGGCCCGCGAGATCGATGTGCCGGGCTGGTATCCCGAAGACGGCGGCGAGGGCATCCACGCGGGAACGGACCTTGCTGAAGCCGATAGCGCCTATCGCGAGTTGCGCGAGGAATATGCGGCCCATGTCCGCGCGGCGCGCAAGCGACTGAAACTCAGCCAGGAGGAAGCCGGGCGCATCATCGGCGGCGGCAAGCGCGCTTTCCAGAAATATGAAAGCGGCGCCACCCCGCCATCTGACGCGGCTGTGGGGCTGATCGAGCTGCTGATCCGGCATCCGGAGGAGGTGGAGATGCTCCGAGCCATTAGGGCGGGGTTGAGGGGGCCGCCCGAAGGGGTGAAAGGAGCAGAAAGGTGAAGCCGCAGGACCATGAGATCGTCATCCGGCCGCTGTCCGAGGAGGAAGGCGGCGGCTTTATCGCGACCGTCCCCGAGCTGCCCGGTTGCATGTCGGACGGAGAGACGCCGCAGGAGGCGCTGGAGAACGTCTACGACGCGATCACCTGCTGGATGGAGGCGTGCCGTGAGATGGGACGCCAGGTGCCGGAGCCGAAGCGGGCGGCGGCTTGAGGCCGAGATCTCAGCAAGCTTCATCGAGAAAGGAAGGTGGAGGCGTCGCCGAGCGCCTCTCGCAGGCTCAATAAGCGTAGGTCTTGTCGTGGATCAGGTGAGAGCCGCCCGAGGTGAAGGATAAGCCCATGACTGAGCGTACGAGCTACAAGATCGTGATCGAGCCGCTTTCCGAGGATGATGGGGGCGGCTTTCTCGCGACCGTGCCCGAGCTGCCCGGCTGCATGTCCGATGGCGACACCCGCTCAGAGGCTCTCGAAAATGTCGAGGACGCGATCGCCACCTGGCTGCACTGCACGCGCAAGATGGGCCGGGAGATTCCCGAGCCTCAACTCCACCGCTCGGCGGCCTGAGCAGCGCTTAAACAGACCAGACGTGTACTCGTAGGTCTATTGTGTTGAGCTAGTCGGGGGCGGGCCTAAATGGCGCACCGCCATGCCGCTTCGACATAAGTGGGGCGACGACATTGGCAAGCGTTATGGTCGCATTAGAACCGCGGCAGCCTGAGCCGGCAGCAACGCCCGAGCGAGAGCCGGTCCTGGCGCGGCTGTGAAGCTACGCCCGTGGCGGAATCACGCCGCCGGCTAGGTGGCCGCTGTCGATGAACAGGATACCCTTCGCTTCGAAGGCGTGACGCATCGCCCGGGCCCAGACCGGCAGGACTGACTCCCCGGCTTCAAAGCGAGCGATCGTGCGTCGGCTGACGCCGGAGGCGGCGGCAAGATCCTTGAGGGACCAATCGAGCGCCGTCCGCGCCATGCGGCACTGAACGATGTTCAGTGACTGAAGATGGGCGCGGCGAAGCCGCGCCTGGCGTCGGTCGTGCTCGCTCGGCTTGAGGCCGAGCGCCACGCCGGCCGGCCTGCGCCGGCTCCCGCGCAGCGGTGCGTCGCTTCGCTTCCGCTGCGTTGCGCCGGGGCGGCTGCGGCGCGGAACAAAGGGTGAAAAAACTTCTGTCCTACAGCTTGGCCGGCCGGTTATTTCCGATTCGCGCGAGCACAAGCGAGTCGGAGAAAGGCGATGGGGACGAGGATCGGGACGGCGAAGCAGCGGATCGCGATGGCGGCCGCGTTGGAGAAATGGCGGCGGGCGATGGAGGCCGAGCAGCGCGGGCTCGGCATGAGCCGCGAGGAGGCCAGAGCCGAGGTCGACAGGAGGTGGGCGCGGATGAAGGCGAGGCTCGACTGGATCGACGCCCAGTTCGCCGACATGGTTCGGCTCCACGAGATCGTCGGCGAGCAATATGCGCGGTTCGAGGACGAGCATCCCGAGATCGACTGGGAGGATCCCGACGCGCCTGAAATGCCCGAGACGCCGGAGCTGGCCGAGCTTCACCGGATCGAGGAGGCGCTCACCGCCTTGCGCCTGCGCGACGAATGGCCGGCGCACCTCTATTGGAGCCAAGTCTGATGAGCGCGGACCGGGCCCTCCCGGCGGCCGCCAACGACGACGAGCCGGAGCCTCGCGAGCGCCATGACGGCTTCACGGCGGCGCGCCGGCGGCGCTGCCTCGAGCTGATCGGCAACGGCCATTGCATCGCCGAGGCCTGCTATCGGGTCGGAGTCTCGACCACCTCCTTCTACCGCCACAAGAGGAAGTTCGCCGCCTTCCGCCGAGCCGTGGAGACCGCGGAGGCGCGCGCGGAGCTGCCGCTCGAAAACACCGCCTGGGAGCGGGCCGTCGTCGGCGCCGAGGAGAGGATCTACCGCGGCGGCAAGCTCGTCCAGGTGAGGATCAAGCCTTCGGACGCGATGCTCCGGCTGCTGCTCCAGGGGCGCTACCCGAACAAATATGGGTTCCCGTCACGCGGCGGCGAGAGCAAGAAGCAGATCGAGAAGAGGCTGAGGAAGGAGATAAGGCGCGAGCTCACCGCCGAGCTGACGCCGCGAGAGGCCAACCTCGACGAGGTCTGCAGGGCCCTGGCGAAGCGGCTGAAGAAGCAATTCGGGCCGGAGGAGCAGCGCGAGGCCGAGCCGCGGCCGGAACTCGGCGAGGAGCCCGAGTGGGACGCTGAAACGGGTTGAGGGCGACGGAAGCCTAGGCGCCGAGGTCGGCGAGGACGGACTCGCCGGCGACCGGGGCGGGGGCCGGGTCGCTGGCGGCGAGCGGGTGGAGGGTGAAGAAGAGGAAGGCGCCGGCCAGGAAACCCTGGACGGTGAGGGCGAACGGGCTCTGCAGCTTCTTGGAGAGTTTCATCCTGGCCTCCGAGGCGCCGCATCCGATCGCGACGCGTTTGCGAGGCCCGCCATTTATGGCCGCCGAACCGGCAATGCACGAACATCTTGGTGTCGGTTTGGAAACAGTTTCTTGTCAATTGTGTCAGCGCCGCGCGCAAGAAGGTGGATGCCGGATCAGGTCCGGCATGACGGGGAGGTCGGCAGTGGGGGACACGGTCGGCAGTGGGGGGACACGTACTTTTTAGCGAAAAAGTACGTGTCCCCCCCGCGTGTCCCCGCCGTGCCAGCGGCGTGACGTCGAGGCCTTCCGCTCCGCAGGCCGTCGCCCCGGACCTGATCCGGGTCCACCTCCCTTGGGCGGGTCGTGCGCGGCGCGCGCAAGAAGGTGGATGGCGGATCAAGTCCGGCATGACGGGGGGCGTGCCCGCCCCCGCCGGTTATCCCGGTATGACGACGAAATTGCCTGCGCCGCCCATTACCCCCGGGTCGGCAGTGGGGGACACGTACTTTTTAGCGAAAAAGTACGTGTCCCCGCGGCGGCCGGAGACGGTGGATGGCGGATCAAGCCCGGCATGACGGGGGGTGCCCGCCCCCGCCGGTTACCCCGTTACGACGACGAAATTGCCTGCGCCCCCCATTATCCCGGCAAGACGAGCGACCGGGCTGGGTCGGTCAGGGAGCTACTCGGCCGCCTTCGATGACGATGACCCGGTCGGCGGCGGCGATCGTCTCCTGGCGGTGCGCGACCATGATCCGGGTGATGCCCATGGCCGCGATGGCGCGGTTGACCTGGCGCTCGTGGCCGGCGTCGAGATGGGCGGTCCCTTCGTCCATCACCAGGAGGCGCGGCCGGCGGTAGAGCGCTCGGGCGAGAAGGATGCGCTGGCGCTGCCCCCCCGACAGGGTCGAGCCCATGTCGCCGACCAGGGTCAGGTGCCGCATCGGCATGGCGGCGACGTCATCGGCGATGCAGGCGGCGCGCAGGGCCTCGTCGAGCCGCTCGGAGTCGACCGGCTCGAAGGCGGCGACGTTGTCGGCGATCGTGCCGGCGAAAAGGACGTCGTCCTGAAGCACCGCGGCGACATGCTCGCGAAAGGCACGACGGCCGTAGCGCGCCAGCGGCACGCCTTCGACGAGCACCTCGCCCGAGGCCGGCTCGAGCAGCCCGAGCAGGATCTTGACCAGGGTCGTCTTGCCGCCGCCCGACGGACCGGTGATGGCGACATGCTCGCCGGCGCGGACGTGGAGGCTGACCCCGTTGAGCACCGGCGGATCGTGCGGGCCGTAGGCGAAGCGAATTTCGCGAAGCTCGACCTCGCCGCGGAAGGCGTCGGCCTGGACGGCCGGCTCGGCGAAGCCGCCGTCCTCGCCGGTCAGGGCGATGTCGGAGAGGCGCTCGAGATGGAGGGAGAGCATCCGGAAATCGATCAGCTTGTCGACCAGCGAGCGGGTCGCGGTCGCGAATTGCAGCCGGTAGGCGAGGAAGGCGAAGATCATTCCGACGGTGAAGCCGCCGTCGATCGCGTAATGGACGGCGAGCCAGACCACGGCGACCGTCTCGAGCGCTCCGACCAGGGTCGCCATGCTGTTGTGGTGGGCGCGGATCCGCTCATAAGCGTAGGTCGCGCCGAGCGCCTCCGACAGCCGGTTCTGCCAGACCGCGTGGCGGATCGTCTCGCGCCCGGCGAGGCGAAGGGTGACGATTCCCCGCAGAGTCTCGATCATCGCCGACTGCTCGCGGCCGGCGGCGGTGATTCGCTCGGTCTCGGCGCGGCGCTCGGCCGGCAGGGTGAGCGCTCGAAAGCCGCCGTAAAGGAGGAAGGCGGCGAGCGGGATCAGGGTCAGAACCGGCGAGTAAGCGAGCATCAAGGCGAGGGTAAGCACGGTCAGAAGGCCGTCGATGATCGCGGCGGCCGCGCTCTCGGTGAGCAGGCGCTGGATCGGAAGGACCGACTGGAAGCGCGACAGGATATCGCCGATGCTGCGCTTCTCGAACCAGCCGACCGGAAGCCGCATCAGCCGCCGGGCGACGTTGGAGGCGATGCCGAAGGACAGGGCCGTGCCCGACGCGAGCAGCACGAACGAGCGAAGCATGGTGGCGCCGGCGTTGACCAGGGCGAACAAGGCGAAACCGATCGCAAGCACGGTCATCAGGTCGCCGTCGAGGCTGGGCAGCGCCTGATCGATGGCGAGCTGGAGGAGGTAGGGGGCGGCGAGGACATGGGCCTGAAGGACCAGGCTGAGGATCGCCGCCTGGGCGATCGAGCGGCGCATGCCGACCGCGCCGCTCCACAGCTGGCGGAGCCTGAGCCGCTGGCGCTCGCGCTCGGGGGTGAAGTCGCGGGTCGGGCGAAGCTCCAGGGCGACCCCGGTGAAATGCCGCGACAGCGATGCCTGATCGTGCCAGCGGCCGTCGAGATTGGGATCGACGATATAGGCCTTGCCGCGCGACACCCGCTCGACGACGACGAAATGGTTCATGTCCCAGTGGAGGATGGCGGGGAGCTGGATCGCGGCGAGGCCCTCGATCCCGATCTTGAGCGGCCGCGGCGCCAGGCCGATCGCGTCGGCGGTATGCATCAGCTCGCGCAGGCCGATGCCCCGCGAGGAGACTCCGAAGCGGCGTCGGAGAGCGCCCAGGTCGAGATCGTGCCCCCACCAATTGGCCACCATCGCCAGGGCGGCGAGACCGCATTCCGCGGCCTCCGACTGACGCACGTGCCGGATCCGCCGCCGCGGCAGAATCCCCATGTCGATTGCGGCGGGCGCGTTCACCGCCGGCCGACCGCGAACAGCGGCTCGAACAGCCATTCGGCAAGGCTGCGCGAGCGGGTGACGATGCGGGCGCTGACCGTCATTCCGGGCCGGAGCGGCCGGGCCCGGCCATAAGCGCGCACCGATTCCTCGCGAAGGGTGGCCTGGACCAGGAAAACCTCGTCCGCCGAGCCGTCGGCGCGGGCCACCGGCACTGTCGCCATCGAGACGGCGTCGATCCGCGCCTCGACCGTGCCGTAGGTCTGATAGGGGAAGGCGTCGATCGCAAGGCGCACCGTCTGGCCGGGCTCGATGAAGCCCGCCGCCTCGGCCGGCACCTCGATTCGCGCCTGAAGCCGGGTGCCGTCGGGAATGATCGACAGGATATGGGTGGTCGCGCCGACCGCGTCGCCGGGGTGGACGACGATTCCCGTCACCGTCCCGGCACGGGCCGCGGTGACCACCACCGAGGGCGCATTCTCGTCCGCCGCGGCCTCTCCCGCAAGCTCGGCGCGAGCGCCGGCGAGATCGGTCATCTGGCGATCATATTCGGTGCGGGCGCTGGCGAGCTCGGCCTGGGCGACCGAGATCCGCGCGGTTCGGGCTGCCAGCTCCTGCTCGAGCCGCGACAGCGCCTGGCGGCGGGCGGCGAGCTGCTCCTCGCGCTGCCGAACGTCGTGAAGCGAGATGAAACCGCGCGCCGCGACCGAGCGGGCGCGCGCGAGATCCTCGACGGCGGAACGGACCAGGGCACGCTGCTCGTTCATCTGGGCGCCGATGTTGGCGATCTCGCTGCGGTCGCCGTCGATCTGGGCACGCAGGCCGCCGGCGCGGGCAAGGAAGGCCTGGGCGATCTCGGGACTGCGCCGGCCGAGCAGCTCGTCCTGGCGCAGGACGGCCGCCGAGCGCCGCTCCTCGAGCGAGGCGGTGCCGTCGCTGGTCGATACGGAAAGGCGAGCAAGCGGGGCGCCCGCCTCGACCCGCTGCCCCTCGCGGACGAAGACCTCCTCGATCCGGCCCGGGCGCAGGGCGACGGTGCGCAGCACCCCTCGGCTGCCGGTCAGCCGCCCTTCGACGGCGGTGACCTTGCTATATTCGGCAAGCGACAGGAACAGGCCGGCGGCGATCACGGAGAGCAGCAGGAAGCCGCCCAGAATCTGCCAGGAAACCGGCGGAACGAGGACCACTTCGCCATGGAGGCGGTCCTGGCCCCGCATCGCCTCGGGCCGGAATAGCTGCACAAAAAAAACCCCCGCTGCCGGGGGTTTATAAAGTGCGACGCCAGAATTGGCGAGACTTAGTTCGCAGGGTCCGGCGATCCTAATCGCCGGACCCTATGAGCTTCAGCCCCTCACTCCGGTGGAAGCCTCGGTCTCCTTGGCGCCGCCGGCGACGACTTCGATCTCCGCGTCGGTCAGCTCGACCACTGCGGGCGCTTTGTTGGTATCCATGTCAAACCTCCCTGTTCCCGGAGACAAACCGGGAAGCGCAATCCATAACGGGTAATTAACGAAGCGTAAACCACATTCGAGGGCCGCTCCCGGCGATCGCTTCCCGACTGTTGCATATCGGCACAGGCGAGACGGTCGAGGTGAACAAGCCCGTGCCCGTGCCCGGCGCGGGTCCGGCGCGGCCGATGGCCGCAGCCGGCCGCGCCTACTGCTCCCGAAGCGCCGTCTCGCCGAGCTTGGTGATCGGCGAGAGGATGTACTGGAGCACGGTCCGGGTATCGCCGATGACGTCGACCTCGGCGACCATTCCGGCGCCGATCGGCATCGGCCGGCCGCGCGGATCGCGAAGCACGTTCGACGAAGTTCGCACCCGGATCAGATAATAGGTCATCCCGGTCTGCTCATCCATGATCGCGTCGGGCGAGATGCCGACGACGCGGCCGTCGAGCGTCCCGTAGACGGCTCGGTCGTAGGCGGTGATCGCGACCTTGGCTTCCTGGTTCAGGCTGACGAAGGCGATGTCCTCGGGCGTTATCCGGGCCTCGACCATGAGGCTCTCGTCCGACGGAACGATCTCGACCAGCGGCTGACCTGGCTGGACGCTGCCGCCGCGGGTGGTGACCAGCACCCGGTTGATCCGGCCCGGCAGGGGCGCGCGGATGACGGTGCGCTCCATCCGGTCGGCGAGCGCCGGCAGGGCGCGCCGGCGGGCGGCGAGCTCGCCCTGGGCGGTGGCGAGCTCGTTCGCCGCCTGCGCCCGCCATTCCTGGCGGATTCG